>Ga0210059_1009820_pt1 | contig 14869 bp, 10 predicted proteins | sample Ectturendosymbi2_FD_188042 | JGI IMG/M metagenome (GOLD analysis project Ga0210059, IMG submission 188042) | Ecteinascidia turbinata endosymbiont from Florida, USA - Sample 2 (SPAdes) (version 2) | ecosystem: Host-associated > Tunicates > Ascidians > Unclassified | place: Key West, Florida...
GCCAGAAAACATTCTTTTGTCATTAAGAAGTCACCCCAATCTATGTGGCTACCACAGTAAGCGTGAGCCAAGTCGCTTAACCTGGCCTTTAGGGCGGCAACCTGGATAACCTGGCCTTTCGTTTACTCCTTGAAGATTTCCTAAACCTCTTGAACTCTCCATTGGTTGACCGGTCCAACGTTTCAACGAGGTCCAAATTACATCTTCAACCAGTGACAACTCGCCTTTCTTATCTCCTAAACCCTTTCTTATTGGCCACTGCTTCAACCAATGAGATCTCTTCTTTTCTGTATATAAACCAGTTCGGAAGTATCTCCACTTCATTCTGACGATATCCCCTGAAGAGTGTCAGACGAAAAGCTTTGGGATGAATCTCCTACTTCACGCCATCTTCAAGTGTTGTCTGTTATTTTCGCGTCATATGTAGTGTGACTGAAGCGACCAGCCTCTTGGCTGTAAACCGACAGTGCTTAGTGTGGTCGGCTTAGTGGGCAACAGTAGTTGGTTGTGAGCTGTGGTCTGAGCGTTTTGCTGTGTACACCACATGGCAGAAGTCACAGCATTTCGAAACATAGCCTCAGTGTGTTCGACTGTGTTCTCTTTAACAAACAGAGCTTCATTCGATGCAAGGGCATTTGTGATCGACGAGTCTAAACAGGCGAGACGCGCAGTTCAAATGAATAAAGAGTAAACGCCGGGGCGATTGCCAGGGTGAAGCCACAATCAGCAAATATCGTATTTTTTGATTCATTGCTGTGGAATGAATGCTTTCCAAAGAATCGTTGAGGTTTTGCCACAATTTGGAAATGTATGAAACGACATCAAGTTCGGCAATGCTTCTCTTGCATGAAACTTTCAAAAAATGCACAATTTCAACCACACTCCAGGAAGCAACGCATGTGCTCTTTCACAAAAATCTTAATACTCAAGAAATTCACATTTGAATTAAACGACTGTTCTCCATCATTATCCGGAAATGGACGATTTTTAAGGTAAATGCTTCATCTCGAAGAAAATAAACTGTCTGTACGAGAATGCAGTTTTGTGAGTTTTTGCGAAAGCACAGATTGTGTTTTGAAAGCAGATCTTTTCTTGGTGCGAAAGCAAAACATCTGAACAATTCATCTTTTTTATCACGTTTGCGAATCTATCAGTGTAACTAAAATTCACAGGAAAAGCTTTTCGTTTTCAGTAACCAGTCATTGATGGATGAAAAGACAGGAGCGATGGGAGGAAGCTGTAAATTCCATCGACTTCTCGCACTCTAGCCCCAAGGCGTGGAGAACAATCAACAAACTCACTGGCAGGTCTGGAATCTCCTTTCACCAGTGCCCCGTCTCGGCAAACACCATTGCCTTGTAACTTGCGATTTTATTTTCCCGGAGTTTATACTCCACACCGGGTTGGCTTTCCAATCTTGGTTTTGCGACTTCCCTACTTCCTGATTGTGCCAACTCAAAATTCCAAATATCTGGAGAAGAAGACTAATAGTTGTGATTCCTAAGTCAGAAAAGCTACCGGGGGACCCAAAGAGCCATCGTCCCATATCTCTGTTATTTGTCCCCTTCAAGATCCTTCGTAGACTCATCTACGAATACCTCCAGACTTGGAAGCTAAAGCTCAGCACTACAAAAACGGTGTCGGTAGCCTTCCAAGGAAGGTAAACGTGTGCTGAAAGTCAACTTCAACAACGAAACTCTGCCCTTCTGCTCCGAGTCCAATACCTCGGAGTAACGTTGGACAGGTCGCTCACGTATCACCGACACCTTGAGTCACTTCGCAAGAAGCTAACATCACGCGTCGCGGTCCTGAGGTGGCTTGCTGGCTCCGGTTGGGGTGCTGGAGCAACAACGTTGCGAATTTAACGGTGCCGGCAGTCTTCCACCTCAACAACAAGGAAGCTAAGCATGAGCTGAAAGTCAACTTCAACAACGAAACTCTGCCCTTCTGCTCCGAGCCAAATACCTCGGAGTAACGTTGAACAGGTCGCTCACGTATCGCCCACACCTCGAGTCACTTCGCAAGAAGCTAACATCACGCGTCGCGGTCCTGAGGCTGCTTGCTGGCTCTGGCTGGGGTGCTGGAGCAACAACGTTGCGAATAGCCACTCTATCCCTGGTCCATTCGACAGCAGAGTACTGTGCTCCTGTCTGATGCCGCAGTGCTCATACCCGCCTCATTGACCCCACCATCAACGACGCCTTGCGAATTGTGATTGGATACCTGCGTCCTACACCAGCGGACAACCTTCCAATCCTCGCAGGCATCCAACCTGCTGAGCTTCGTCGCAATGGAACCACGCTGTCTCTAGCATGCCGTGCGATGGAGCCTGGACATCTGCTCCACTCAGCACTTACCTCTCCATTGAGTGCAAGCTCATGGCGTCTCAAACCGAGACACCCATTTGTACCTGCCACACAACAACTCATCAGTTGATCTGACAACAACAACATACGTGTGGCACAGTGGGCGGATTGCCAGTGGAATGCGGAATGGGTGGACAACCCCACAAGACTCCGTATTGCCATCTTCGACACCGGCACCCATCCTCCCAGAATAATCCTCCCAAGAAGAGCCTGGGTCCGACTTCATCGCCTACGGCAGCATAGCCTGACGGTTCTGGACGATGAGACAGTAAAATGGCTGTTCGAGGCCTGTCCCGATGTCTAGTGCGGCCAAGCAGTGGTTATGAAGAACTCGCTCAAACGACGACGACGAAAAAACTACAAACTGTCATAGATCAGTTTATAGAAAATATCATTAATGTCTTGTGTTCCTAGTAAATTACTGTAATCAAGAAATCCGGAACAAACAGAAAGAGCCAACGAGGAACTCACCCCTGAGCAACTGACGCCTGCAGGGCATGTTTGGCACTCTGTGGAACCAGGAGGAAGGTAATCACAGGGGGTGGACAAGGTCCTGTAATGCGCAAGGTTCATGAACACAGACAATGATAAAAAAAACAAAGTTAAAAAACTCAGCTCAGGGTTTCACGTGAAAGTAACTTATGAATTTTACTTCATATGCGTGCGAAAAAATTCTGAAAATGTCTGTTGAACACCACAATGAAATTATTGGAAACAAGCAATTTGGTTGGAAACAGCGACGCCTGATACATTTTCCATCAAACTATCTTTTCACTTTGATTGCTTACGTTGGATCGAGACACACAGATCCAGCTGGACAATCCTCGCATCCAGTCAAGCCACTCTTCCCATTGGTGGTCGTACCAGACGGGCATTTGACTGGTAGAAGGGAAGGCACCTTGCAGAAGTAACCTGTGGGTGATAACCCAACAAAACATGAATACAAGATGCGTGTTGTTATCTTTTACATGGAAATTAACTTTCATATAACATGATAAAGTCCTGAATTTTACATTTTTCATCTACAACAATATGCAATATTTTTGTCAGTTAGTGACCTGCATTGATGTCACTGCACTTTGGGGAATTTTCATAAAAAACGCAAATTGTGATTGAACAAGACTTTTCATAAGGAAACCTCATCATTCACAAATTGCAATAAATTTCCTGAAACTGTCGATCCATCAATGAACAGAAATGGCCATAATTTAATTTCTATGCATCGTTTACTTCAAACGGCCGACTAACCAGCAGGACAAGCGAAGCACGTGCCATTTCCAGCCAGACTGTATTCACCAGCTTGGCAGTCCACAGGATCGGCAGAACGATCGACACAACTCTTTCCTGCTGGACATTCTTTGCAAACTGCTTCACCCTAGACAGGTTGAAATCATTTATAACTTTTATATAAGACAAACAGAGTTGATCATGAAAAAAACAAAGACAACATTCAGTGGATAAGAGAACGCAATATGCTTACAGTTGAATAAAACGTTGTGGATTGCAGTTAATTGGCAAAAAGTACGAAACTTTTCATGAGATTTGATCACAAACAGTCATGACATGTTCATGTTATAACAATAGTAGGGATAAATCGTTAAAGCAACAATGCAAGAGCTGTTCAAAAAAGCCTGATGCAAGCATTGCATTAGCTTTCACACAGAGTCTACATTGAGCTATGTTGTTAAATAAAAATGTGAAACCGATAAAACTTTACTGTTCATTTAAAAAAAGCCAGTAACTTTCTGAAAGCAAGTTCAGGGTCCGATTGAGTTTCCTCAAAAAATTTTCTAATCTGAACAGAAAATAGTCAAAATAGCCAGCAGCCGCGACGCGTTATGAAACGATCTTATAAACTAATAAAAAGCCTGCATTTGTTGACGATCAATCTCGAAGGATATGATTTATTCTATTGATGAAGACAACAGGGCGACAACAACATTTCACATGAGCGATGCAATCCCATCTCCTTCAACAAATTTGAACATACATTTACAGCAATGGTCTCTTCTCCACAAACCAAGCTGGTTCGACACAAACGCCTAATCATGACGACATCATCATGTTCACGAGGGCGTAACTCACCTCTTTAGAATACTGTCCAGCCATGCATGACACTGGTGTTTGTGACTTGTTGAGGCATGATTGGCCGCCCGGACAGTCCCCGCATCCACTTGAGCCAGCGCCACCTACGGAGAAAGTACCCTCAGGACAGGGTTTGAGGGTGTATGCGTCTGGACAGAACATTCCAGGGGGGCAGCTGAAGCATTGTGTCTAGGATTTTAAAAATAAATATCATGACCGGTAATAAAAGATCAACAGGGAACGCATTTCAAAGTTAAGATTTAGAAGCAAGCCGCGGGTGTCAGTGATATGTTAGCGTCAAAATTTTTATCATTTTCGCGCATTTTATGGCAGTTTTTGCAGAAATTATACCCTTGAGCAATCCGGTCGCGCCACTTATACAGCAGCTTTTGCAATATCAGCGGGTACCACTTAAAGGCGTTGCTGTGGCTACATTTATGTAGGAGAGGCCTCAAACTGTGGCTACTCCACACGCTGGAAGGTGAGATCCACTTCACTCGAAATGTTGAAAAGAGTGTATGTGTTGTGTTATCACTTTTACTCGTACAAGTCGAGCGGTATTTTGTCGCTTCTCTTCCAAACATCATCAATAGTGAAAACGTTTTGTGAATGAGAAACCAAAAAGATGGAAAAAAATATAAGAAATATGTTCGTAGGAAGCGTATAGTCCTTGCTCCGAGCAGAAGCAAAAGAGAAGTACCAGGGTCCAAATCATCACAGCAGCCCGTCATTTCATCAATTCCACCAATAGATGGAAAGAAAACTACTCGGAGTGACGACAAATGTCAAATACGTAATTCCTTGCACTCCCTGCGTAACTGTGTTGATCGTCTCATTCCCGCGCATATGCAACACCACGAGTTCAAACTGGACAGTAACAAAACTAATTCAACTGCTGAGGGGCATCGACTCTATAACTTTCCGGTTCCTTCAATGGCCTGCTGGCGTCCATGCATTAATTTGTGTTTTTTTTGCTGAATATTAATTATCGCCAAATAAAATCAACTTCATTCAACTTGGAGAAACCAGGTGAAAAGTGAGGTTTAAGGTCATGACCTGCAAAGCCTGGCGTTGTGGTACTGTTGCAACCTCTCCGGTGGTGTTGCGTTGATTGTGTGATTCACCACGAGCGGGATGTGCGCGAAGAATAACACCACTGTATATGTAGCGCGAGCAAGCAATAGTAAGAGAGATTGCGACGCATGATCTCTGTTGTTGCTTGCTGCCACGGTGCGGAGCTTTGTGCACTTGCCGCTCGGGATTTCCGATCGCAACAGGACAAACGTGAACCTTTTTCACATTTGCTGACGGGTGACATTCGTAAGCCTGTTCAGACCTCAATCTTGGGAGAATTTGCTGAACATAAACTATATTACATTTGTAGCAGACCCCGTTTAATAAATCCAACTCCGTGCCAGCGTTCTTGGATTAGCGACGGATTTTATAACCGGCACCACAAACATTAGACTTGATTAAACAGAAAACACAATCCACATTCTAGTGTAGCACGAAAAAATTGGAGTCTTGTTGTTTGTTTTGGTCCAAATTTTTCTGAGGTGATCATCTATTTTACTTCATTGAATAAAAAAGGGTTGATTTCTTTGAATCCCGTTTGACATGAGGCAGCGTTTTGTAGCGGTTCAACATATCAGGGTTTTCAGCCACTGTTTTGTGTGGATTTGATTTTTTCATCCTGCAGAGCAACAGTGATACACAGAAAGCTTTGTTCCAGCACTGCACGTTTTGCCTGGTAGGAAATGGTCATCAGCCACTTTATTCGCAAAGCACGCGCTGGTTTCTACAAGGAACTGGCGTTTTTCCAATGCTACAATTCTGTCTCAGCTTGATTCGGATCCAACAAGCACCGGATTTATCATCCGGCGTCTATTTACTCGCAAACGGATAACGTTTTCTGGCAAGTCATCCACTGCAACAAAAGATCTGTCGATAAGGAAACTGGCGTCTGACTTTGAAGGGGGTGACTCAATGGGAAGTCCTTTTAAAATAAGTTAATTCACTTAACCTAACATACAAAAGTTGCATTTGGTGGAAGAAAATGACTTCACTGCGACCAAAGTCTTTCCAGAGATTATCAACATCAATTTATCTTTAACAAGATAACAACATTAAACTTCTCATCACAGATGCACTCAGACCAGGAGTTAAGGGAAACTTTTTGGTCATCTTGTCTGCCACAACCTATCCCAATAATTCTCACCGTGACCCCCGGTGACCCATTCTGGAATTTCTAGTGACCCACAATGAGTTTCATAAATCCTTGACCCACAATGAGTTTCATAAATCCTTGATAAATGTTCATTGACTCATGCGCAATACATTTTCGACTAGTTGTTAATGAAGTGCCAGTAATAGCAAAGTGGCCATTAAATATTCATTGGAAGATGATCCATGGACCAAAAAGATTGAGAACTCCCCACACCCAATCGCATAGTGTCGAACAACTGAGTTGACCATCCTTCAACTGCAAGCTTTGCGCAACCCAACAGAAGGGAATGCATGGATTTCAATCACATAACACGTGAAAAATACTTATATTCATAAAAACAATTTGTGTGTGATTTTTAATCACAATTATATTTTCGATATTAGAAAAAGAGGTTGCTTGTCGCCGTCATGACCGAATCTTTGTAAACAAACTAATAAATGAAGTGCCAAGCAGAACAACAACAGAGAGTGAGATCGAAGAGCCAGTACCATCCATTACTGGATGTGATCCGTGGTTAGTCTGACTTAACATTCAGGAGTTTAACACAGCAGCACATTTTAATGCATTTTTGTGACTTTCTTCGTTTTTGACGCATTTGAAGGCTTTGAAAAGATACTCCAACAATCACTCACATACAGGATAGAAAACTTCCAATTTTAAATATTTTGCACAAGTCATTCATAACGGATACTGTGAACATTGTGTAAAAGTAATCGATATCGTGGAAGTGTATTCGATTTGAAAGATGGGAGGCCTGACTGGTTAATTTATCTTGACCAATTGACAAGGTTTCATTCACGCATTCGATTGAGTTTTTTCAAGTACTGAATAAAGGCGTTGTCGATGAGGAAAACATGTTATTATTCGGACATTACTTTGAACGGACGGTGACCAACCTTGGAACTGCAAAAAGTATACGGAGACATCTGGGAATCCCCAAATTACGAACTGCTGAGAATCTCCAAATTCACTGTATTGTTCGTTAAGAGATACCCCCACACACAGTGTGTAATTTTAGTTGCTAATCAACTCTTTACACTTACGTCACCAGTTTCGCTGTAGTTGCCATCTGGGCATATTTCCGGGGGTAGGGCGGGGTCGATACACTGGTGCCCAGCTGGGCATGTTTGGCAGAATCTGGACCCAGACTCACCGTTTGTGTGTGTTCCTGGGAAAGTAAATTGTTTCATCAAAATTGCAAAAAACAACGGAAGAATTTTGAAACACAGCAAACAACAACTCCTCTGTGTACAAAATATTTAAGATTTATTTTTAATTCCATGCATGAAGCCAATGTCGGGAACTTGTACAACTCAAGCATTCGTTTGCACAATCATCATCATCATAAGCCGCAATGTTATGAAACGAGGTTATCTTGCAAAGCAAGCAATGCGCTGATGCCACATATTTAATTGTTCCATCCTATGTATCAAGATGGCCAGGGTAGCATTGCTATGTATCAAGATGGGCAGGGTAGCATCGCTGAATCCAAGATGACATTTGTCTTGAACTTATCCACAGAAAAAACTACTGAAGAGGTTTGGCGGCTGATTCACAATTATAAGAGCTCTAACAAAACGTCTACTTGCAAATCAACTGGGAACGTATGTTGGAAGAGTCTAGTGCGACAAACCTGGTGCACAACTTTTGCAGGAACCATCCCCTTCGCCCGAGAAGGACCCGGCCCCACATTTTTCGAGGCGAGATTGTCCTGGGCACTCGGAACCAGCGGGGCATGACGTGCACCCACTTGACTTCGTCATGCTGTACGTCCCCATGGGGCAGGCCTGCGAAGATATGTTCAATGACAAGAAAATGGAGATTATGAAGAGGTCGTGTATAGAAAAGTTCAATCATTTCATAAATTACCTACAAAATCCAAAGTAAAACGCGCAAAACAAAGTCCCGATTACTGTTCTTGTGTTGGCAGTCAACCCGAACTAAAACCATCTGGAGTAGTTGGTCTATGCAGCCGTTGTAAGCACATACGTGATCTGAATACTTTGGTCTTGTCGACGCAAGGTTGTTAAAACCCTTAAACGCCCGCAAAATTTGGAAAATTTTTTTAATTGAAACTACAAGACATTTCGGATTTTAGGGTTTGAACAATTTTCTAGCTATTGCGGTTGGCGAGGTATGGCCGGAAATGTGGCTGGCACGATCTTGGCTTCTGCGGGCGGTGAAAGGGCAGTTTTACTGTTTTAAGCAAGAAACAAAACGTTTAACTTTAAACACTAATTCGAATTTAACTTCATCTTCGTTTGTCTTGCTTGTCAAAAAGTAAAATATTCTTCAACACCACCACCAACAGAACACTAACCTTGCAAGTAACGCCACCTCGCGAGCTGAACTGCCCAGCGGTGCAGTTCACAGGTGGCGCTGCTGGGTCTAAACAACTCTGACCTGCAAAAATAAGCAACCAATGGCAACAAAAACATTTGAAGGCAATTGTTCGAAAGTGATGTTAATGCGGGAGGTGCAAGAAAAGAAAAACGTTCGGCATCAATTGCGCAACAATGCCCCCACATCATAGGTTGAACTGCACTGCAAGCCACAACAACTACGCACGAAGCTCGCAAGCGTTTCTCTCACCTTCGGGACAAGGTTGGCATGAACTTTGTCCCGTTTTGTCCTGGTACGTCCCATTCACACAAGCTTCAGGCAAAGCTTTGAACCCCGGGCAGTAAAATCCTTTCGGGCAATCCGTGCAAGAAGACGAGTTGTAATAAGTTCCAGCCTGTTCAATGTAGTTGAGGGAACAAACGGTTAAAAATAAGGAAGTCCTGACGCTTTGTTTTGTCTCAAACATAGTCTAGGAACTGCCACCACAAGAGCATTCTTCTGGGAGAGTGGAAGTAAATCGGCACAACGCGCCGATATGACATGCCCAGGCTGTAGACGCCCTGATCAGTGCTTTTCAACCTGCATTGTGTACATGGCCTCGCGGGTCCCCCACGCATTGCCCAAACTCTTCGTAAATGGAAATATCAACATAATTTATTAAAAAGAAACAGTAGCTAGACATTTTCTAGCGCACGCACATAAATCAGAACTCGGTTCAACTCTTACCTCGGCTGACGAAGCACTGAGGCTCGATCAACCAAGCTAAGAAGTTAGAACCACTGCTTTAAAGCCGCACCTGAATTAGTTTGGCATGAGAAATGTCAGAAAACAATTTTCAATAAATTTTAAGATGTCCAACTACTAATGCAAAAATTTGTTAACAACTTTTTGTTCAATACTTCATAGCTCATGCAATATTTTCTGCATTTGGATGCATATTTTAAGTTCCCAGATCAGATTTCAATCCAAATAGCAGGAGATCGTGCCTACCTTCGAACGGCTCCAGGTAAAATGCTGCGACATGAAATTACATAAGAAATTCAAAATCGTTTCCAACGATGCCAATGATTGGGAATCTGGTGGTGTGGCGTTGTGTATATAACATGAGCGGGAAGTTGCGAAACTGTCAATTGTTTCGCTTGCATGAAATCAGAATAAATACAACGCAAACAAGACTGCCATTCACCAGCAAAGTATACCTTGGAATCAGCTTCAGGCCATAAACAATTTGACAAGGCAGCAACACCGACTGCGGCTTAACGCAAGCTCATCAACTTTTTATGACTGTCTTTTGAAACTTTCCAACACTCACCAGACACGCTTGAGTGGTTCCGGTGGCTGCGTCATAAAATGTTCCCGTTGCAGTGACGTAACAATGCGTTGAGCCCGGAGGACTGAAGGCGGTGAAAAAAGCAAAGAAAAAAAACAATGCTATCATTCTTAACAACTTATTTAAGACATTGAAAGAACCAAGGAATAAAGATTTCGACACAGTAGCAAGCAATCTGCGCAAAACAAGGTTCAAACGATAAAGTAGGTCGTCAGCTGATGACATCATTGTTGTGATAAACAATTGAGGAACATCCAATCAGGGGTGAGCATAATACCGATAACAAAACAGCACGTAGGACGATTCTGTGATACGTGTAAGGTTCATCAAATGGCACTTTTTAGCTAGAATTACCAATGCAACTACTGAATACACCGTGCAATATTTTATGAAAATATTTCAACTGTTGACATCGTGATATAAGGACCGTTGACACGGAGGTTAATGGATTAAATAAAAATAAGGTGACAATTAATCTGATAAAATCTCGTTCATAAGATTTTAACAATTCAACCTGATTTTTAACACACAGAAAAAGAAAGGAAATCAAGCTTCACTTGAAAATCACCACAACATGCGTGTTTGTAGCATAGTTTTCAAATAATGTGTTGGTTCACTACAATCACAGCCTAATAATAAGTCTCATCCGAAAGGCAAGTTGTTGATGTATTCTCACTTTTGAAGCAAATTGCCAACACACGAGCCGGTGTTGCCTGCCTGGAAATACGTTAAGTACAGCCGGGAATTTAGATAAATAGTCAAGGATCATAAAATAGTAAGGGTGAACTGGATCGCCAGATGGCTTTATAGTCAAATGAAAGCTTTGTTCTTCCGAGAAGCAGACAGCGACTCTGCGAAAAGACAAAGGACATTTGCTGTTACGTCAAGCTCCAGTAGACAAGCCTTGTCACGTCCGGGTTCAGACAGTTTGCTGTTGCGACTGAGAAAACACTGATCCTTCTGTTTTGGACACTGCTATTGAGACCGGGATGCTGAACAAAGCTTTCGCTACGAAGGAAATCGAATGAAGGTATCGACAAACAAACTCAGACATGTTTATGACCAAACCAGAACTATTGTTTGCATTGTGACGAGTAATGACGCTTGAAAGAAACTTTCAAAAGCACCACAGTGCCAAGAATGTGAACGGGTGATCACTGATCAGGTTCGTCACAAAAGTTTGCAAGAGCTGGTTGCGATATTAAACTCGCCTGGGACCAGAACATCAAAAATCCATGAGTAAAAGAAGTTTAGGTTAAAATCCATTTTATCAGAACCCTCACTGTTGTAAATACCTGCTAATGCCAGTTGCACTGTAAAAAAACACCTTGAAGATACTTTGAACAAACGACAAACAACAAGCATATCTGACAGGCACAACATGCAATCTTGATACTTTCATTGATTATCGCAAATTAAAATTTAGTTTTCAAAAACATTGATTGCAAAGATAGACATCGTCATTGCAAATTTACCCATTTTCTACAAAATGATTTTTTTTTATTTTACCGAAAAACTCCCCATTCTTTAGGAAATCAGGCTTTTTAACTTTACGTGGTAACCGCTAATGAAGTCGAGAATCAACAAGGGGCTTTTAAATTCCAAAGCAGAAAAACGGTGTTACGAATATGGTGTCTCTCAATAGATCTTCGGGTTGATCAATGAAAAAGCAAATTATTTACTATGAAAAAATCGTTGCGCTTATGACATCACTGCACGAAGGTCGTTCGCTGCGTAACATGTTTTGTTTATGACAAGTTTGAACACAATGCAGTGTTATGACGTCATGTCAGAAACGACGGCACCAACCAGGAGGGGGTTTGTTTCTAGCGGATAAGATCAATCGCAGTAATCACTGCATGAAGTGACAGAAACTGAGGAGCAGGTGAAATCAAACTGAACGCCAGAACTGATATGTACGCTTTTGACTAAGACTGTGTGAATAAGGCAAATGGTAGAAACGCACTGCTAATCACATACGTTGCATACCTCTATGTTTACTAACGACATAACAGGTTTTTCACATCAACTCAAACCTTAGCAAATCTATCAATCCACACTCTGATCTTTTCAACAAAATTCAATTCATGGCATCACAATGGCAAGGAATAGCTAAGCAAAATATGAAATGGTAGGTGTATCAATTGAAAAAAAAATACTATAACATTGCTCATCTCAAAATCATAAAATATCAAACAATCTCAACAAGGTTTTGCTGGCGACGGGAATAGTTGCTCATCAGAACACCTAACAAAATTCATTGAAACTAGTTGCTGCGTTATTATTTCTTTTACAACTTTGTATGATTACCAAGTTAAGCGTTAACCAAACCATCAGTTTTCTCAAATCAGTCAAAATATTAAATGCATCCTGGTTTCAAATGTTTCAGCCAGATCATCGAAAATTTTTAAACAACTGAAGCCTGTGACCTATTCTGTCGCAAGCATACAACGTGCTGCTGCCAATGTTGCCTCACATCTTTTCATTTCATGATTTGCCGTTAAACTTAAGACATTTAAGGTTTGTTCAATGAGCTGGACAAGAAAAGATTAATAATTAACCACGGCCGCCAATCCATGGCCAGGACCAACAGGGTGCAAAGAAAGCGAGAAGGCTGGGCTTCTAGCAGCATGGTCTCAAACTGCAACTAGTAAATGTCCCAGTACTTCCTTCAACAAATCACTGCAGAATAAGAGATTTATCTGCAATTAAACTCCGCAGTCCAGCAAAGTATTGTCAGTTCCGAGCCTCAACTTATCGATAGGTTGCCACTTTCGGAGGGTTGCCAACAATCCCGGCATTAGCGCTGAGTTGTCGAACCAAAAGTAAAGCCAGTCGTCAACTTGTACTTTATTTATGAGTCAGGTGGAAACAGAAAATCAATTGATGACGTATCAGGGCAAATACAATCACGGCAAGTTAACAAAAGCAGTCAAGCGTGGAACTTTTCGTCAACAACAACGTGAAAGTGACAAAAAGAGTAAATGATTGACAGGTTCGTTTTATTCTGGAACATTGCCATGCACTACATCTGAGGAAATATTAATTAAAGAAAAAGGATGGAAGTTTGACACAAAATTGAATTAGAAAGAGGAATGGAGACTTGTTCCCTTTGCACTACCTTGTAATTGCAGCAAAAGCAACGTGGAGGCTTCATTTTGAAGTCATTTGCAGAGACGTAAATAGTTAGCGTTGTTAAGAAGTCGCTTAATATGAAACAACATGCTTTGTTTGGCATGAGCAAACACAAACATTGTTCTGTTGCCAGAACTGTTGAAAGGATACCTGAAAGTTCCAGCAGTGCATGGAGCAGGATCTGCAGCAGGGTCAGAACAGAAGTGGTCCTTAGGACAGACTGTGCAACTGGCACTGCCGTTGACGCTCGCATATTCACCAGACGGACAACCTTAACAGTAAGTTCAGTGTCCTTTATTAGAGTGTGGTATTCAATAACTAAGATGTTCTGTGAGGTTAAAACTGAATATTCTTTTACACTAAAGGGTTTTGTGAAAGTGCCACCAAACAAAACACTCTGTTTTCTGCTCAACAAGCAACACAGTGTTCACACAACCAAACTTTTTCAGATTTGTAAAAAGCATAATATGTAAGGCCACAATCATAAATTGACAGACATCGAGACAGATTACCAAGCTTTTGACTATTAAGACATACTGTACATCCCTAGTTCGCATTGTATGGCAGCTTTTACATAACAACAAAAGTCAGCAATAGTCATTATTTTGAGGATGATGCCTCCAAACGCATCCAAAGACACACCTTTGCAATGAGTGCTTCCTAATGCGCTGTAAGTTCCAGCGTCGCATTCCTTTGGTTGGACGTTGTTGTAGAAACAATCGAAGCCAGCTGGGCATGGAAAACACCGGTCGGAGGTAAAGTTGACATTGTAAGTTCCTCTTTCGCAAACTTTGCATTCGCTCGACCCTTCACGCATGGTTACGCATTAAATCTACAGAAGCTTGCAGGTCGAGCAAAGCAAGACTGTGATGAATGAATGCTTGCTCTCCTTGGAAAGTTAAAACAAAAAATTGTATCTTTATCATTTGCTTGAAAGCACACGTGCCAGTACAAACAACAAACATCAAATCTAAACGATACACCGGCCAATACGCAAATCTGAGGAAATTCTTGGCTGTTTTTGTCAAACCTTTGCGATCGAACACGCTGCAAGGAACTGAAACAATAAATAAACAAATAAAATTTATCTTGCAGTTTTTTGTTCGCAAACGTTTCTAGATTTTAGCTGAATCCAGTAGCGTCGCCAGTCCAAAAATTTGGTGGGGGGGAAAAATGTTTGATTTTACGCAAATAACACCATATTGTTTGGAATACCGCCTCTCAAAGAACCGCCATGGCCTCTCAGGCCCCCCAAAAAAATTAAAGTCGATTTAATAAATGAAAGCAAATCACACAAGTTCTTGCTGCCATTCAAGGTTTGTACTGACGAAACGCTTATTCAGAATTTACTCCCTCTCCCACATCACAACATTTTAAGTTTGC
>Ga0210059_1009821_pt1 | contig 14868 bp, 6 predicted proteins | sample Ectturendosymbi2_FD_188042 | JGI IMG/M metagenome (GOLD analysis project Ga0210059, IMG submission 188042) | Ecteinascidia turbinata endosymbiont from Florida, USA - Sample 2 (SPAdes) (version 2) | ecosystem: Host-associated > Tunicates > Ascidians > Unclassified | place: Key West, Florida...
CCAAGCGAATCGATCGCAATTTATTGCGTAAGGAAACTAGTTTCGTGTGTTACACATCTTCAGTCCTGCGCAAAAGTCGACATATGAAACAAAAAGAAAAAATTACGTACTGTTGCTAAGATCAAAAGGTAGAATTGTAAGATAAAATTGTTTAATTTTGCGGCCCGCAAGCGATAATGCACAACTTATGCGGCCCGTGATAGCAAATAGGTTCCCCACCCCTGGTCTAAAGTATCATCCACAAAATGTGCATTTGTCCATCCGACGCCCATGCCTTGGTCATGTAATGGTACCCGTACCATCACATGCGGAAATACCCAGAAAAATGATGCTATGGCGTATGCAAGGGAATCACCTGATAAACAGAAATGCACCACAAATAAATATCGAAGCTAGCTGAAAAGTATATAATACCGGGCAGACCTAAGCAGCACGGAGTGATCTCTATTGCTGCTCTATCGTAGAAGGCTTTTCCCGTGTAGCGCTTGCCGCTGCGCAAAGTCACTGCTAGCACCACTGCACGCATTCGCTATTAGACTATCGCGTTGTAGCTGCTTACAGGCACTTTTTTCAGATTGTATTTTGAACGAAAACAACCATCGCACACTAAAAACTCACAAGAAAACAACATACACACGAACTCCGGGACTGGCATCATCCTATACTGTATGTCACTATGTTCAACACTACACAGAGTTCAGCCCACCCCAGAGGCACAAACATCTGTACAGGATTGGCAGCAAAAACTGTGATGTTGGCTTAGACATGTCAAAACAAATTTCACCGGAAATACTTGCACAGTTGACATTTTATGATTGACAGGAAGTTTCACGCGTTAAGATTGTTTAATCACTTGAGGTCACACTCGTCATGGATTACTTTGACTATCAGTTGGCAAACATCAGGGGTGGCATGGCAAACAAAATGATTGCTGGCAGCATTTATGAAACATCTTGGCAATGTATATTATGCTGGCGGGTTGACAAATTGTTGGAAACAGCAAAGAGCAAGCTATTAAATTGTGGGAAAACGAGCTCGTAGCGTAGAATACAGCAGTGTTCTGTTACACGTGGTGTGTAAATCATTAAAACTGTTATTTGTAAAGCCCACGGCATTTTAAAGCATGTCGACACAGCGTACGTTCAGGTGAAGCAGAATTTGACAGTACGAACAATTGTCAGACTTCCACCTGCCACATGCTTGGTTACTAAGTATGCATTAATTCAAGAAGCTTGATATAATCGACAATCGCATTCCAAATAAGCACAGTAAACACAAACATTGCAGTAAATTTTCCATAGTAACAATCAATTTCCACATGGACTGCAAGCCGCTTGTCTGTATTGTTAATTTCTCTTCAGTGGCAGTTTTTATGAAATGGTGAGTTTTACAGCTGGAGGGAAAATAACGACAAATGTGTACAGTACTGTATGTACAATAACTTACAAAACAAAGACTGTATTTACATGTTTTTACAAATTTTGTAGCAGCAGCACTTTCAAAACTATCATAGGCAGTTAAAGTCATAGCCTAAACAGGCAGCATAATGCAAGCGCGGAACAAAACAAAGAAAATTATTAACAAACATACAAAACGCACCCCACTCTTTGGGAACTTCAGCGACTGGAAGAAAGTTACCATCATGACTCTCTGGTTAGCACCAACGACGAGGAATGTAAAAGAATACTTCAAAACCAGACACATAATTTGGCCAAACTTGCTAACAATTGAAGACCAACTTTAACTGAGACAGAAGTAGCTTATTCTAAGCACTCTTTCTCAGGTCTGCGCAACACGCAAAGCTGTAAGTACAACTATGCACGAAGCTATACTTACACGTTTATGACAAAGTGTCCATCACAATACGATTATCTCCAACCAAACTGCGGTGGTCGTGAAGGTTTCTGATTGTGATGCAGAGCGGGGCACAAACTACTGATACAATTTACAATATGTACAGAGCTTATGGTGAGCAGCAGCACTTACAAAACTATCATGTGAGAAAAGACTACGACACGAAACAACAACGAATGTACAAACACCATTTGATAAAAATGCCGTGAAATCAATGCAGCGGTATATCAAAAGGTGTGACAATGAACGCATTTTTCTTAAACACAACCCGATCAATGCCACGCAAGAATCCGCACATACACGAAACGTTTTCTATGCCGTATCACAAAAAACAAATTTGGGGTTTGATCAAGTGAAAAATTTTTGGCAGTGAAAAGGTCTTCACGATTTATCTAACAGACAAAACTACAACTTGTGTTCAAACAGACAGGAATGTAAAAAAAGATTGTAACAATAGCTGCAACAGGTAAATCTTTTATCTGAAGCGACGCTTAAAAAATGAAAAACTAGCTTTAAATAAAAAAGGAGACACGAAGGCCAACGACCTTGCGGGCATATTCACAGCATGAGCTGCAACAAAATCAACAGATGATTGAAATCAAATGGCTCTTCATTCACTGCTAAATTGGCAACAGGGAAATTGAGAAAAACTCAAACCACCGATTAGTTGCACTGCAAGAAACTTCAGCAGGCTGTTCCAAGTCTGAGGCACGTCAAAGAGCACACCAATCAATTGATGGTCTTCCCTTTTGTTTCAGGTACTCGTTCGCTTTCGAGAAATGCTTGCAGCCAAAGAAACCTCGGTGAGCAGACAATGGAGACGGATGGGCAGTCTTCAAAACGCAATGCTTTTTCTGAAAACCAAAGCTTTGGGTAAACTACTCAAACGAAGAACAGTACAGTTTCTGAACACTTCTGGTATCATTCAATCGATGGCCATTGCCATTCAGAAATTTACGTTGTGGATATCGCAAATCGACAGTGAAAAGGTACGAACAGCTCTTCCCGAGGTTTATCCCCAACATCCCACCGACAAAGCGTAACATCATTGACGAATGAAAATGTCATCGTACAATTGTTACAAATGACGAATCACTATTGGCGGAATATTTAGGAATGCATTGACTGGAGTTGCTTTTTTGTGTAAGTGACCAGTGCTTTTAAGCAGATCTTCTTGTTTATTGAAATCACGTCAATGCCTCACGCACATTTGATTCAACCAACGTTTGAAAGCATTGTTTCTCCATGGTTTCACACAATGGTTCAGCCATCAGACACACAACTGAGACGAAAAACCAAAAAAGGGTGAATGCATACAGTGGCGCGAGCCGCTGTACTGAGCAAATTGTACAAAGACAGATATGCTCACCCCACTGATCTTGGAACCTTTCTTTTGCGCGTAAGCTCCCCACAACATGAACACAACACCATCAAGGTTGGCATTTAGCCACGAAACAACAGCATCAGTAAATTTTTCCCAGCCCTTATCTTTGTGCGAATTTGGCTTGGATGCTTGAACGGTCAGCACAGCATTGAGCAAAAGTACACCTGTAACAACGTGTCCCGTAAGAAAGTCAGAACTAAAGTGCTGTGCAGTATGATGGCATTTGCATCGCTGATACAGACCTTGCTTTGCCCAGCCAGTCAAATCGCCGTGACCAGGAGCATGGAAACCTTCAACATCGTTTTCTAACTCTTTAAAAATATTAACCAGGCTCGGTGGAGCAGCGACTCCTTTCTGAAAGTAGGCGATGCTCCGTTAACTAAAGCTCACACCAAAACACACACCGTCGATAACATACACACCAGTTGAAAATTTGACGGAATTCTTAAGTGTGACGCATGTCTTGCTTAACATTACAGATATTATGTCAGCACCAACCTTTCTTGAACCTCATCATACAGTTAGACGCAAAATAGAAATACATTTTAGATGACTGCATACAATAAAGTTTATGGCGTTTATGAATGCTCCAAGCAACATCTGACGAAAATATTCGGCAAATGAATTAAGCTGAAATGCACTATACGGACTGGAATCGAAATCCACTGAAAGTTAAGTTCCTCAACGACCACTCGGCAAAAAAATATCACACATAAAAGCAAGAACTGTTCAGGCAAAAGCAAACTAACAGCAAAACACGATGTTTCACGGTAAACAGACAATAGAAAACTGATAGTGAACATTCAAGAAGTACATCAACGAAAATTAGCTTGTACGATACCTGTAAAACTGATGAAAAACGATGATTTTACGGATCTCTGGGAACGGATCATACTTACTTTTTAATCACAACACTGCTAGCAATGCACAACTTGCAAAACGCGGTTAGGTGTGAAATTTCACTCATTACGTGAAACATGCGAGTAACATTCCTGCACTTAAACATGAAAGCAACGCACATGTTGCAACTTTAGCTTCTCCAACAAACCTCTGAACATGGTCATCGCCGGTTATTCCTTAAGCCTTATGAGAAGCAAACAGTTGCACACTTGCTATGCACTATTCACTAAAGAAATATTTTACCACAAAATAGAAAAAAACTGTCGAGTCAGCACGATAAAATTGTCTAAGAAATAGATACCTGCACACTGAAGCACAATCCATGAGCTTGTTTTGGCCCATGATATGGGTCTTGACCCAAAATAACAACCTTCGTGTCCCGTATAGAGAAGTGCTGTGTCCAAGAAAACACTTGATCATGGGGAGGATAAACAGTAACACTTTTTCTTTCTTTGTTGACGAAGTCTTCCAACTACAAAAATATTTAAATCATGACAACTACAATAACAAATATCTACTGCAGTAGTAAATTTAAGCACATTTTCTTGACCTCATCATGCACAAAAATGAGCCAACAAAGCTTAAAAACTTCACATATAGCACTTGAACGACATCACTTACACTGCTATGAATGTTGGAGGAGAGTAAAAGTCAAGACAGTTATCTTACAGCAAGGCTAGCAGGTGCGGCTTCATAAACAATCTGACAAGATTGACCATGAAGCACGCGTCGGCCGTCGCAGCCGAAACAAAAGCATCATCGCGAAGTTTCGCAATGCTTGAAGCTACTACGTGCAGGTGTTGTGTACGAATAAACTCCGTTGTACTTCCGGAAGTTTTCGCAGCACGGAAAGTTTGACTGTAACTTAAGGTGCAGAAGTCCAATTGATGCCCAGTTTAGCACCGATGAATTTAAAAAAATTTTGCATGAAAAATGAATTGCGTTATGCTAAGCAACATTTATGGTGATATGAATATGATTACAAATGCAAGCGCTACTCACTAATGACGACAACTGTCGCTGTGAAGCAGTTGCACGTTACATCTTAAAAGGATTCTACTTTTCTTAACTTGATGTGTTAGGCCTAGCGCGCTGGTTTATATTGTGCGCCAGCTGAAATATCGAGTTTGTAGGTAAGTTAATCGACATTTTCCACGAGGCATGATAATGATAATTGTGATCTCACAATCCAAGCTGTTGCAACGTGCTGGGTCGTAGATGTGGGTGTGGCACACAAGTTACGGAAGCGCTACTCCAGCATTTCACAAGTACTTCGAAGTGGTGATTTGTTGTTTGGTCCGTAGCAGCGCGTTGGTCAGTGTTTATTGTTGCAACACAATTGCTGTTGTCCGTTTGCTAAACAAGACTAACAAAAGCAGTGTTTGCAACAACGCAAGTTAAAAGCGCAGTGATTGTGATTGGATCAGAACTACCGGCGCATTTGCACAATCATCGGATACGTAATGCGCACATGTGCCCCTTAGTTGTCGTCATGGCGACTTGTTCTTACGGAATTTACTTCTGGCGAACGGGTGGTAATCGGTTATGGCCTAATGCTGCTTTTGTTTGGGCTAGGTTGTAGATGACTGGGTAACCTACCGCAGGCTACTTGGTGAAAATGCAGAAAAATTGTACTTTCTGCATGACCAATTTAAACTGATGATATGGAACTACTGAGAATTGGCAAACAGTTGAGGCATTTCATTTCATACCAATGCCAGTACTTCAGTTGCAGTAACTAATGGAACTAGTTTTTCTTTTTTAAGGACCTGCAGTTACTTAATGTTACATTGTCATCAAAATTCCAAATTTGGTCCTTTACAACTTGGATCGACTTTTCAAATTGAAAAACCACTGAGTTGCAGAAGAGTCTGAAAGGTTGATTTGTGAAATCTATGCAAAAACAAAATTTCACAAGATTTATGTTGTACAGTAACTATTAACAAACATACTATCAAAGACCAAAAAAGTTACTGCTGTTTTGGAAATATTTTCATTTTTGGCAATGGTTAACTCTCCTTAACTTGATGCTGCATTTTGTACTTCCTTCCTTTTCATTGTTCAGCATCTTTCAACTTTCAAGCACTGTTTTTGCTTTTTCAAGTTTAAACACCATAGGCAGTTCTCTTACATTCAGTGTTCTGTTCTTATTGCTTTGTTATTAAAACATTCTTTTTTTATTCATGGCACTGTGTTTATTCATTGTAAACAGTGTATACTATGCTAACAAGTCAGGCTAATCAAATATTGAAATTGCTGCAATTTTAAAAAGTTTAGCTTAGAAACCCTGATTTTTAAGTTTTTGAAAATAAGGTAAGGCATAAAGTACATCATATTTTTGATAATGAAGCAGAAAACAAGATTAAAAATTTTGGAAATATCGGTATCGGCCGATATATCGAGCCATAAATGGCCAATATATCAGTATCGGCCTCAAAAAATCCATATCAGTCATCTCTACTCATGTGCTCTCTTAAAACAAGTTTTGCAATGTTCCAACAGAATAGCCAAAAGTTGATATCAATTAATCAGTAAAACTGCCGATAAGACCACGTAATCGGTCCAATCCTGAACACCACAGCTCACAAATGCAACCTGAAATTACATTAATTCATTAGACCCAAGAAAAGCAAATCGCAAGCACAGCTAAAGTGGAAATTCCTTGATGCTGCCACAAAAGTGTAACACAAACTAAATGGACCACAAAGGATTGCTCTTGCATATCAAACTGTGCGTAAACTACTGTGCATACAGAGTTAAAAGAGCAAGCAATGCTGTTCTCACTATTGTTGTTTCATGTCTTTGAAGTACATGCTTACAAATTTGTAATACATTAACATTTTATCAGACTTGCATTCATCTTATATAGCAAGGTGGAAAATTATGCACTCCAATTGCAGCACGATGACAAAGAAACAGCAACAATCACTGCCATTTTGTGAACTCTGGGTAAAAACCACCAATGGGTTGAACTACAAACCAATTTGCTATTCTCAATAAATGCTACTACATAGAAAAATTAGGGCACACATTTAGTTTCAAAATGTTGCAGGTTGGGTGCATGTGACTGAATTGCGGTGATGTTGATTGGGTGCACATAAAAAACTGGACGATTCTGAGGGAGTGCTAGTTAACTTCAATCACATTAACCCACATGTTTAAACTGTACCTTCAACAGCAGCCAACACATGAAATTACATTCAAATAAAACAAATACTTTAAAATTGAAATTTGAAAAAACTGTATACTTGCCTGAGTAAAATATGACTTTTGTATCTCAAACTGTAAAGCGTTCTTCCATGATTTACCCATTCTTGAAATAAATAAAGAGAAATGACAATATTGTTTACATGGATGCATGAATTTCATACAAACTATACAAGCACGAAGCAGTCATTTCAAGAAAATTTGTGCAATTAAACTTTTTGTTCTGATAATATCTTCCTATTGATTTAAGATTTTGGACTTATGTTTCTTTCAAAAGTTACTCTTAAACACATTCGAAACTACTGTTTCATAATATCTTTCTGCTTCGGAGATGCCAGGACTTCGATAAACAAACTTTAATGAAGCTCTACTGGCGGTAAAAACATAAAAACACGTTAAAAATTTGCCAACATTTCGATAGTTGTATCAACTATCAAAATATTGGCAAGTTTTTAACGTGTTTTATGTTTTTACCGCCAGTAGAGCTTGATTAAAGTTTGTTTACTGTTTCATAATGTCCTTGTTGGCTTTTATGAATTAGGATTTCGACCCATGCATTTGACACAGTGGTGCATCAATCTTGGCAAAAGGGGTGTCATGGCACAGTGCATTTATTACATCAGTGTGGTCCAACTAGGTTTCACCTGCAGGCCATTTCACAAAAACATGAAAAGTAACATGCCACTTTCAAGTAAAACAACAGATTCACAGGATTTAAAATAAAAAGGGAAGATGAGTGTGTCATTGAAATTATTACACAACAAATTAGCAGTTTGTTACAAATCTCTTGCAGTGGGATACCTACAGTCAAGGCTACTATCATTCTTATATCAAACCCAATATGTTATTTGCAGAAAGACAGAGACTATGGTTCAAGGTCTCGTGTCCAATTCTATTTCTGTTTTTAGATGCAAGAAAGTCACGGGACTTGAAGGGAATCCACCGGCTCCTAACTAAAAAAATCAGTTTTTATTTTTTTGCCAAACTTATGGCTTGTTTTTTGCCATAATTTTTTAACCAGAAACGTTAGAAAGCCAACCATAGGCTCGAAAGACTCAGATTATAGCCTCGTTTCCACTAAAAACTTATGTCAAAAATTTGGCTTTTGGCATTGGTGCCCATGACCTGGTAATTTGAGCCAATAAGGCCTAAAACCTAACCTACTTGTGACGTCACCCACAATAAACCTGAAATCCAAAATTTTCGTCAAATTTTTTGAGGGTTTGAACAGCTCTCTAGCTCAATCAACTGGCAAGTTAGGAAATTTCAAAGTGACACAAAAATAATGGCTAATGCAGGATTTTAAAGTACGAGTATATCGCACACCGAATCCAGAGGTGTTAAGAAGTATTGAACTTAAATCAAATCATTTCACAATTTAAATGCTTTCTGAAGACGCAATGTACAATTATCAGCAATACCTGCAATCATTCATTGGAACATCCCCATGCTGCTCAGGTTTTTGAATTTTTGGTGTTTTAGTTGCTTGGATCTACAAAACAGATTAATGAACTCAGAAGAGGTTAATGAATTTGACTGAATTAAGATATAAAAATATGCAACACCAACTTTTGCATTTTTAGCAGTTAAATAGTTTGGAAAAAATTGTTGAACATAACTGTTTTAACAAATTCTGCTACTTTTTACATTTGATGAATAAATACAAATAATCTTCTCACCCTTACGGGCCTACTGCAATGTGTTCTACAATCAGCAACGAATGTTGCTATACATTTTCATGAATAAATAGCAAACAAAGTCTTAAATAGAATTGAAATCTGAACTGCTCATATTCCAGAGTAAGACAAAATTAAAATCATTCTGAAGCTATCCCACACCATATTATTGACAGTTTCTCAAACTTTACGCATGCTAAATTACAAACATTTCTATTTTTCTATGAAAAATGATAGAAGCAAGCAGCTGCACATCTTTATAAACTGATCATGATTATATATAAAAGAATAATGGAACCTGAGGAATGAAAAATTTTCATCTCAGTTTTACAATATTATTGACAAACTTCTGGCAAACAAGCATATACATACATTAAGAAGTTTCATTTTTAAAGGAAGTTCACGTTTTGTACATTTTTGAAAGTTTATCTTGTACATAATGCATCCATTCCTACAAATAAAAAAACTGGTGAAATCTGGCCCACTTTAACACCTTTGCTTCCAGGACTGTCAGCATGAACCACATTTCTAATGTCACTTAGCCACTCCATAACTCGCCAGCTGATTGTGCTAAAGAGCTGTTCAAACCCTCAAAAGATGTGGCAAGTCTACTAGTTTGGTGTTTTTGAAAATTTGAAAGTTTTGGGTTTCAGTTTTTTTGTGGGTGACATCATAAGTGAGGTAGATTTAGCCATTTTTGGTTGAAGTCATGAGGCCCTGGGCCCAACTGCTAGACAGAATTTTTTGACTGAAGTTCTCTGTGGAAACTAGGTAAAAATCTCAACCTTAAATTGGTTTCTAGCAATGGAAAAGAGTTAATGCAAAAGTTATGGCCAAAAACTAAATCTGGGTAAAAATTACCCAAAAAGACTTATTACCCAAATTATGGTTATTTTGCGTAAATTTAGACAGTCAGAAATGCTAGAAAGCCAATCAAAGGCACAAAAGACTTGAATTATAACCTAGTTTCCTATAAGAACTTGAGTCAAAAAATTCCCTCTGGCGATTGGCACGCAGGGACCAATAACCTGGGCCAAAATGGCTTGAATCTAATCCACTTATGACGTCACCCACAAAAATGCAAATCCAAAATTTTCCTATTTTTTTAATGCAAACTAGAAAACTTGCCAGCATCTTTTGAGGGAGATTTCAACAGCTCTCTAGCACAATCGGCTGGCAAGTTACAGAGTTACAAAGTGATGTGAAAAAGTGGCTAATGCAGGATTTGAAAGTACAAGTATATCGCACACCGGCAGTGAAGATGTTAACTCTTTGGTGTCCGGCTGGTTTCAGGGATTTTCGGAAAAAAAAGGCTTAAAGTACTCAGATTCTAGCCTAGTTTCCAAGGAAAATTTCAGCGAAATACTCCTGTCTACTGGTTGGGCCCTAGGCCAGGTAACATGAGCCAAAACGGCCAAAACCTACCTCACTTATGATTTAAAAGCCAAAAAAATTTTTCATTGCAGACTAGAAGACTTGCTAAGTCTTTTAAGGGTTTGAACAGCCCCCTAGCACAATAGACCGGTGAATTATGGAGTTGCAAAGTGGCGTGAAATTGGCAGCTCAATGCATAATTTTCAGGTACAATATATTCATACATCAGCAGCGAACATGTTAAATACATCATGTTTTCATTATTGACAAAATGTGTTTGCGGCTGGATAAAATGGTATCACAGGCCGAATTGGGATCATGGGCCATAGTTTAACTAACCATAGGGTAAGGCAAAGGGGAGTTCAGAGTCTATATTTATTCGCTGTTTGCCTTGATGACCTCTCAAACCAACTGCACTGAGCAAGAGTGGGGTGCATGTTGTGATTTATGTTTGTCGACCCTCCAGCACTGTTGGTTGCCCGGAGTGTTTTATGTGGTATCTTGGTTAGGAGCGTGCCCGTTCGTTTGTTCTGTAAAGCAGCGCGTTAGATCATTCTGCATCTGCTGCCATGAGCAGATTGTCTACTCAGTCTGTTATGTTGATTTTCATGTACTTTGGTTAACTTTCTGTTACTTTGCTTTTCAGTGTATACTTGATTAATAAGACTGTTTAAACACTTTTAAATGTCACCAAAGTTGTCAGATGTTGTCCGTTGTTCAGTTCAATTAAGCAGTCTTATTCTCAGAATGGTGGTGTCATTGAATGAAGTTTTGAGACTGATGATAGTTGTTCAGTTCAGTGCACTGCTGGAAATATGGTTATGAATCAGCTACTGTTTGTTGATGATGTATATACGTGTTTGGCCCTAGCATTAGTGGACGTCTTTTGAATGTCTTTTGAATATTTCATGTGATTACGACACTTAACACAAAATCACTTTTAACTGCAACAACACTATTGATGTATTTCTTGTACCAACAAATATAAACAACTTGTTTCATCAAATGTTTTTTCTGAATGTTGTACATGTACAATTTCATGATCAAGTCAAATATCTTCTAGTTACATTAAATGTCTTGCTGAAGGATGATGATGACATCAACAGGCAAGTAAAATCACTGTACTATGCAGCAAACAAGCTCAGAGGCAGCTTTGCTCAGTGTTCAACTGCAATAGAAAACACTGTATTCCGTGCCCATTGTATGCCAATTGTGGAGCAAATACACAGACTAGTATGAAGCACTTACAAGAAGCCTATACCAATCCCTGCTGAATTATGCATCACAAACAAGTGCTCACCCACACTGGCTAACCATGTAACTATCTATATAGCTTTGTTGAATGATATTAATCTCTAATCTAATTTTATTATCTTATAACTTCAAAGGTCTGATGCTTTTCACAAATCTTAATTTTTCCTCCACTATTTAATGCTCCTGTATGATGGTGACAAATTTCAGTACAGGTATTTTCTGGTGCATTGTCTGGTGTTTGTTTTTCTGCAGTATTGCCTTCAGGTAGCAACCAAAATCTTTCATATGTTTCATGGCACCTCTTGATTTCTGTATTTTTTTGTGAATTCTGTATCATCCCTAGCATGTCAATGGTGTGTGCAAGCCAAATATGTAAAAAGTGATTATATAAAACTAGTAAAATAACAACCGTTACATCTAGCTTTAAATTTAGTGAAAACCAAACAGTTGTCAGCCTCAAGCTAAGTATCTCCCAAAAACATTTGAAACCTTGATCAAATCAATTTACATGCTTTTGTGCACTGCTGAGCACACCCATCCGACAGTTTTTAGCCACTTACTTCAGAACCTGATGTTAGAATGTCTTTATTTTTCTCCTCCTGGTGCACTCCTGTTTGATGATGAGTGAATACAGTTACAGCCAGTGGGCTGTGTCAGTGTTTGGCAGCCCTATGTGTTGACCGTGTTTATCAACTAACACCTACTCTGTAATGTGATTTGACTAAACATTTTCGTGTTCTTCAATTGCTCTTGTGATATGGACCATGAATCTGACTCATAATAAATATTACTATATTAACAATTCAGCACTACCACCAGTTCAAAGATTTGTGGTTATATAACTAATAAACCTCGTTCTGTAGCATGCTTTCACTAGAGAGTAAACCTTTTGCACAAAAGGGAAATGTTTTAGCATACGCATTGATATCAAGTTCTTAAGAAGAATCCAATGAGCTAGCAAAATACAGTGTTGAAAAGTCAATATATATCCGTTGCAAGAAAACAATGAAATTCTACAAAAAAAGTCTACAACAACAAAGATGCACAGAAGACACATTTCCATCTGAAGCAACACTATTCTTATTTTAGATCATATATATATATATATATATCTATATGTGTGTGCAAGAGATATATCACCTCAGTAAAAGCTTTTCGCTTGGCTGGAACAGACGTGGGAGACTTGAGTGAAAAAAATGATGATATTTTTTTCTGTCCATTCATCCTATTGTGGTATTGTAATTCTAAATGACTACGTTTCTACCACCTAAAAAATTTAATCACATTAATTATGTAAACAAATTTGTCTTTTTGGTACATATTGCAAACTACAACAAACAGCTTCAGCAAAGCAACTGTTCACAAAGATTGTAACACATTGGAATTAACAATATATAGTTCAGTTGAAGACAACAACACTTGTAGCGGTGAAGACATGGAAATCACTTAAGCCATGGTGCTTACTGTGATCACTAATTAATACAATTGTTGGGTTATCTCTAATTATTATTTTATTTGCAACATATTTTTATTTGTAGATATTTAAAGATCAAAGTTGTTGGACCAAACATCAAATTTATCAGAAATGTTTTTGAGTGCATAAATCCTTTTGCGACCAGCATGCTAAAATTCCAAGACAGTATGATGAACAGATCGCAGTGACTTTTCCCAAAAAGCAAACTTGCCTTCCTAGCTTTTCTGGAGCATTGTCATGACATAATTTAGCTAGAATTTCTCCACTCAAAAACATTTCCTTATAGTACAACTTGGATAAACACATCTTATTAAAAATTTCGAGCCAAAAAACACAACATTGGTGCACACAAGAAGGAACTTCCAAAAAGCTTGATAACACAAATAACAGCTAATGCAACATGTTATGGGCATGATGCAAACGATTTGGTAATATTCATTTGAATCATAGCCTTCAGTGCTATGCAAACTCTCTAACACACTGATGGTGATAGTAGATGTTGCTGAAATGCTTGCATGTCTCTAACATCTGTTGCATTGGTTATTATTTTTGTTATATACACAACATTTTATACCACTGTATGCACCACAACTTTCGACATTGCAGGAAGACACAAAAATTTTTATCAGGATGTTGTTGGCGTGTTTCTCACTCTGTAACACACAAGCGCGAGCGGTGAATATGATTCCCGCTATCCTATGCGATGATGAAGGTGTTACTCAGGCTCGCGGCTGTTAGAGACACGAAACAGGCAGGGGAGTTGAGAGGTGACACAGTACAATTTACTACCTCGAGTTCTGCGCTGGTTTTAATGATGCAAAACGGCAACATCTATCGAACATTAGCACAAACAGTGACTTGTCTTTTACGACTATACAGCAGCAAATATATCGCAGTAAACAGTTAATGGGTCAGGCAGACAACTCGTTCACGGCACTACTGACAAAAAGAGAGCAAGTAAGGTTCCACGAGGTCGTAAATACATGCACAGAAAGGCGAGCAGAAAAACACATTCAACGAACAGCGTGAATATTGAGTCACGTGTTACGTAAAACGCTGTGTGAACATGTGAACGGTTTGTGCCCAGCTGGATGGCTCAATGAGCAGTCTATTACAAAGCACTGGTTCCAGTTCCTACGTACTTGTCCATATAGTTGGGCCACTGGCCGCAACAATGTTATAATAACCAAAATAGATTATAATTGATTTCAATCCGTTCTTCTACGTTAAGGGCCATTTTAATCAGAACTGCAATTAGCATTGCAAGCAGCAATGCTAAATGCAGAGAGGGGCAAACTTTTTTAATCATGAGCTGTACTGAATTCTGAACATTGACAGCAGTTAGATGGGCATCAGGCAGATAATGCTCACATGAACTAATATGAAATGTACAAAATTAATTCTATTATTATAATTTGGACAAGATCGGTTGCCCAGATTAAGCAGTTACCGGACCATAGTTTGGTCTGGTGCCTGAGATAATAACACCTTCAAGTCCAGGGTACAATATATTTGTACTTGTGATTTGAACAACTTTTTTTGCATCACTTTGCACCACCGTAACACTGGTCAGCCGATTGAGCTAAAGAGCTGTTCAAAACCTCCAAAGATGCGGAAAATCTTCTAGTTTAGATTTTTAAAATTTTTGGAAGGTTTAGGATTTGGGGGTGATGTTGTAAGTGGGATAGGTTTAGGCCTTTTTGGCCAAGGTCACCAGGCCCTGCGGTGCCAACTCCAAGAGCCAA
>Ga0210059_1009822_pt1 | contig 14867 bp, 12 predicted proteins | sample Ectturendosymbi2_FD_188042 | JGI IMG/M metagenome (GOLD analysis project Ga0210059, IMG submission 188042) | Ecteinascidia turbinata endosymbiont from Florida, USA - Sample 2 (SPAdes) (version 2) | ecosystem: Host-associated > Tunicates > Ascidians > Unclassified | place: Key West, Florida...
CTTTCCCGAGAGCTCATTCGATCACTCAAGCAGTTGGTGATTCAGCAGTAATCGTGTCACGTGACCAGGAAAGTGAGCTGATGAGCTCACTTAAAGCGCCATGTTAAAAGCCCTCATGGCTGCGTTAAGCGAGTAATGCAGCGACTCGGTCAAAACTTTGGCCACAAGATGATATCGGTGCAAATGCAATGCACAGACATGATACTAGGCACTGGTAGAGCTTTAAAACCACGGTATCTACCAGGCGTTGTTGGTGCACCATCTGTGGAGCACGCAATGATGATGTTGTTGGGAAAAAAATGGTTTGAAATTCGATGTCTGAACAAAGTTGAACACATGAGACTTGAGTGCGTTAAACACCAGTTCCTCCTGCAACTCATTCTTTGGACCAGGTACCGTGCGTATCCAAGGGGTGAATTGTTGCCTGGCATCGTCGTTTCGTTCATATGCTAAAATTCTTTTTACGAAGAAGCTCACCCTGTTCTTCAACGTCCATACCTATTTCATCAATTCTTCGAGACACAGTTGCGTTGCTGAACGGAACAGACTTTTTCGCAGGTGGATGTTCACGCCCCTTAACAATAGAAATAATTTCGGTCACTGCAAGAATAATTCGTTTTTGTCCAGTACTGTCTGGCCAGATAGTCAATCTTTTATCATTGTTGGAGGAAATTGTGGCAACAGACGCCCAGGTAGCTTTGTTTCTGTTTTTTCCTTAAAAAATAAAACTTTCATGGCTTATCAGCATTATCTGGGTGAGCCCCAGACCCGTAGCCAGGTTTTAAGGTTTGGGGGAAGTACATTGTTAGGGGAAAGTATTTTTGTTTTTATTATAAGTCTGACATGTATAAAAAAATTAGTGGGCACAAAAAAGTTTAGGGGATCAAAAAATTGGGGGACACTGACCCCGCATGCCCGCCGTGGCTATGGGTCTGTTGAAACCTACACAGGCGTTCTTTCAATCGAGACAGTTTCATGGCTTAATTATTAAAGACCTTCGAACAAATTAAACACTAAGGATTCACTGACGCTGGAACAAAATCAAAATCGGAATACTCGATTGAACAGGATCAACACTTAAACTATCACTGCTCGTTTTGTTTTTATGGTTCTGCAACGTCACGAAGATTTTCCATTTACGTCGGCTAGTTGAACCAGAAACCAGGGCAGCATAGTCGGAGGTTTTTGGGTGGAGTCGGATTCCTAAGAACACTAGGAGTCGGAGTCGGATTTTTTTATCCGACTCACGACAGTCCAATTGAATCGTTTTTTACACAGCACTCTTTAAGTTAGGAGTCCTTCCTAACTCGTGCCTGTTAAAATGGTACAATTTTCTTGAACCTTTTCTTGATACAGATACTTCTTGCTATGCACCACGATTTCCATTGATTGCCACCATTAATATTGCAAGCTAAAAGAAATCTTCAGAATTTTTATATGATATTTTATGTTCAGAAAATTTAAAAATTATCAGATATAGAATTGTTCGAAAGCTAGCTGCTCGCTCTCCCTATATACCACTTGCAAAGGTTTCTTGAATGTAGTTCATGTGTTAAGGTTGTTATTGTTTAATTCATTCACGTCATAATAGCTACCTACTCATAGTAAATAGAATGGATTTTTATGATTTGTAAATATTCTTTAAATACATTGAGTTAAAGGCTTTGAATTAATCCATTTATTTATCTAGCGCAGCTGCGTCCAACCCAGATGGCCAAAAACTGAGCCAAAAATTACGTCACTCCAGGGCTGCGCTTTGAAAGACATATTAATAATCAGGGCTGTACATTGAATGGCTTGCCTTGATCTTAGCAAACTAAATTCAGCTTAGGATTCGAACGAAGCTGCAGTGTTAGCAGACGGGAAAGTGGCACTGAGTGCTACCTGCATCAAAAAGACCAATTCAAGATTTTCAAAACAAGGACTGGTTGTCAGTATGTCGGGTACTTTCACTGCAGCTGAAACCTGAACTGGGCCGCATAAAACCTTCGACTGGGCCGCGGGTTGGACATAGCTGATCTGGCGACAAAAATAATTTTAGCAATCCAAATGAATTTTAGCTCGCTTATTTGCCATTGTTGACACTTGACAGCCAAACTTCATTCACGTTGTTGGAGTCGTAAATTTTGGAATCTAGAAGTCGGACATTTAACCTTCGATTCCGCAACCCTCACTCACATAATGCTTAACATTTTACATGACACCAAAATATTTGGATATAGAACAGCACAAGCGTTTATAGTTATTCTTTTACGTCAGTTTCTCGTCTACAATTACACCAAGACACTTGCAACGCCAAAAATTTATAATACGATTTCCGTTTACATTTGTTTTGAAGAAATCTGTGTGAAACATGGTAATGGTTTATTCACTAGCATACGGAGGGGGGCCCACTGTGCATGCCCTCCCCTCAGACCCTAAAAATAAAAAAATAAACAGTATTCGACAGTGGCGTAACTGAGGGGGTAAAGGGCGACATCTGACCCCGGGCGCAGCATTTTGGGGGCGCCAAATTGAGGTCGGAATGCTACGCAATAATTACGAGATTTCAAATGTCAGCGGATGTTATAAATTACGATATACAAAATGTCGACTGCCAGCGGCTGCTACCAGTGATGGAGGAAACTTTTTATAGAAGTAGGTGGACCGAGCGTCTGGTGTGAATGAAACCATTCTAAAGTGGAGGGCCCAGGGCCTGGTAAATGAAAATTTTTTAAATTTAAGCTGATCAAAACGTACTTACGTACGAGCATGCAAGAACATCAGCTCAACGCATTGGCTCTTTTGTATATAAACAAAGACATTAAACTTGATTATAGTCAAGTGATTGACCAATTTGCGAAAGGGAACCGTCGCCTCAATTTAAAATAAACTGACTTTGTTTTGTGGTCACTGATATACGCACTACGCAAATTTTTTATGACTACTGTACGTTTCCTCTGCTTGATTTTCATTTTACGATTTCATTCTTTCACTGACAAAATTGCTTCACACGTGGCTGTTAAGTAACTTAACACAGGTAACAATGAACACCAGAAAAAAGCTTCGGCTGGCGTGAGATTTGAGCCCGCGAACTTCATTAAGCGTCTTCGATAAGCGATACATGTCTAAAACTTATAACATCCAAGTACACATATAGATTTATGTCATGAGCCTCACAACAAAAGTTCAGTTTTCTGTCTCACCGGCTAATAAGTCTCGTGAAAGCATTATACAGTACTAAAACTTGCTTCCAGAATGCACAAAAATGTGTATTTTTAGGTGTAATTTTGCAAAATTTCGTGCCTTCGGCACTTCCCCCAAAGTTCATTTGTGACGTCACACGATTGTGACGAAACTTTACCCCCCTCGGACATTTTCTGCGTACGCCACTGGGTTTATTCATGCGTTTTTGTGACTCAAATTACGAAATAACACAAATGCAACAAGAGGAATAACATTAAAAAGCAGAAAATAGGAAATTAATTGCATGCTGATGAGAAAATAAAAACATCAAACTTCAGGTTTAGTAAATTGATGGGTTTTAACGAATTTGAATCAAAAAGGGTTGGCGAACGACTATATTGGTCAACTGCTAAGCCAGCCCTGTGTTAGCATAAATCAATTTTTGATTGAAGGCGGCGTTTCACATGCCATCAAAGAAAAGTAACAAAATGCATCGAATCAACGTCAGATAAGGTATATGAACAACACAACAACAAAAAACAGAGGGGGCAATGTACGGGGAGTGTGGTGAGCAAGTGGAGAGGTGAAAGGTATAAAGGAAAAGAGGAGCACTGCAAACAATATTACTGACAAGGGACAAGCATATGAAACGAAACTCAACGGGAATATTGACAAGATAGCAGGACGTTTTTGTATTGTTTCCCAAATTAGTAAGGCGAGAGAGATTTTCAAACTTCAGGAGTACCAGACCACATTTTGGAACCAATATCCTTTCAAGAGAAGTTTTCATTCTTGGTATATTATACCGCATTTTTGCAAAAGAGCAAGCCTTGGTTGATATGTGTGGACTGATGCAATATCCGAAAAGTAGTTATCAAAGTGTTTAGGTGGTTCACCATTCTGAAGAGTGCATTGATTTGGCAAATAAAAAATTAATAATTGTGGAATATGTAAAACTCTGTGCTTAGAATAAAGCATAGTTGTATAAATTGTCATATTTAAGGGTTCTTATAATCTAATTAGAGGGAGTCAGGCGCGGATCCAACAGTAAGGTTAGGGGGCGATTTCAGTAATATTTTGTAGTCAAGTCTCATAACAGCTTCGCTACTGCAAGAAGGATGAAGCATACTTCACAACACTGCTGTGACAAGCGACAACGTACGACAAATTGGTCATATATTGCGAATGTTGTTTTCCGAATTGCACAAAGTCATGGTGAATAAAGTTACTTTCTTAGTAAAGTAGTTATATTGCCTTAAAAGTAAAAATTTTGAACAAATCACACATTAGTATTTGTGATTAACTTATGTTTGAAGAAATGTCAACTTTGCGAAGAACAATTGCCTGAGTAGAAATAAGTGCAAGTCCGAATCATCGCAAAGTCATGAAAACAGAACCCAGTCGGCTGGTTCCCTGACAGCGTGTAGCACACTTACAGCTTTTAACGACACGTATACCCAAGTGTTTTGGAAAGATGTGTCATCTGTGGATGGTCGGAGGGAGGATTACCCTTTCAATGCCGTAGAGCAGCCTGGTCCAACTACAGGCTCTCGGACAGAGGTTTAAGGCCCGCGAGCTGCGAGCTTTCTCAGTATTGATAGTTGTGTGTATGTCACAATAGGAACTTTTAATTGAACAAGCATAACATCTGTTGATAATAATGTACAATATTAGCTGTAACAGTCCCAAGTGCACGGTTTTATCACACCTTGACCAAAACATTGGCTTAAACAAGCACAAATTTAGCTTATTAGTCAACGATAATATTGCAGAATGTAATGTTTCTCAAGAAAAAAATGAAACTATCACGAAGCTATCCACGATGGCGCAATAGCCAGAAACTATCACGTATAGTGCTGTAGGTATGAAAAGCCGATTTGTAAGCCATCGTTTCTTGAAACAAGCCAAGAATCGCGTAAGTGATTGATCTCTTCGACGCAATGCCATCCCGTGCTGATTTCCTTACTGCGGTCGCCTTCTCGGAAGGAGTGCGAAACAAATCCGAGCAGAGAACAAAAGAACGCAGCTGTGTTTGCAAATAGAATCAGCTGAAGAAGAAAAATCACAGTCACTTCACTCATGAAAGTCACCGCGGTGAGCACAACAAATGTGCATCAGCAAGGAAAAAAGTGTTACTCTGAATGTTATAAAAAGTTTTGTATGCAGGCCCGAAATCGGCCCGAAAAGCCCCGCCCGGCTTACAACTTTGCCGCAACTTACTCGCAGGGAACAGCGATTCACTGAAGAGTTGCGCAGAAGTTGTTTCCCCGCATCCCCGTTCAGCCGCCATTGTCATCCTTCACAGGCTTGCCACTCGCTTGGGCTTTCAAGGAGCACTCACGGATTTGACGTGAAAATTTGCTTAGAAGTTAATGTGCCACAAAAAAGGGGAAGTCTCGATTTTCACTCATTTGCGCATGAAGGTACTGCAATTCAATGAAGGCAGGCAAAACAATGCTGAAGCAATTTGCATATACCAGTCGTTCTTAACCTGGGGAAAATTTCATCTTCCAAGGCGGTAAATTTACTGAAACCTAAATTGCAGCAAATGTAAATTCATATAAATCATTTTGAACTGTAAGAGTTTGTCAATTTTATATTTTTAATACATGAGTACCACTTTGTACCGGGAGTAAATCTGGTAATCTTATTTAATAAAAGGGTAAGATAGCAAAGGTTAAGAACCACTGGCATATACCCAACGGCGTAACAAGGTTGTCATGGAGCGGTAACACACCATTCGGTCCATTGAAATGCCATGTGTGGTGTATCAGGATATTCATTTCAAATTCATCTGTTTTTTTGTTTAGGGACAGTCGCCGATCCTGGGTATACTGTCCCAGATAACCATAGCATCGTTCGGTTTTTGCTTGTGTCGCAAAACAGCTTGTTTCCATTGACAATCGTCTTGCTCTCGCAGCTTTTGTTTTCTCGGGATCGTGATCAAGTGATCATATTGCTTTTCTTCAAAACAAAAAACACTGACAAAACTAGCTTCATTATGCAAAGCAAATTATGTTTGGTTATTCAGGTCATGGGCGCAATGTATTGAACAGTGTTGGGAAGTGAAGTCCAAGTCTGGCCTCTTTAAGTCCTCTAAGAACTTGGACTTGCTTCCATCCAGGTTGACTTTTCTAGCAGTCTAGCAACATTGTACCCACATTAGGTGCTGATGAATGTGATGCATTGTCGTGACGCTACTGTAGTGAATATTTCTCTACCAGTTCTGTTTCACTGCTTACAATATTTTTTTATTAAACTTTGTTGAAAGGCGATATCCTGAGTCCAGACTGACGAAAATTTGACGTAGTTGAATTGAGGCGTTAAAACCTGAGGACCACTGATGTAGCTGGTGACAAAGCATTTGTTGCAGTTCGCCTCCCATCTTCTCCGCACTGTCATTTGCCGACTGTTGTGGCCGTGAGGCAGCCACGTTTTGGTCAAAGTGAAAGTTTTGGAAGTTTGACGTGAAAACTATGACTGTCAACAGTTGGCCGTACCACGATTTTTGGCGTAGAGCAGGGGTGTGCAACAGGCGGCCCGCGGGCCAAAACCCGGCCCGCCAAGCCCTTTAGTGTGGCGCTTGCCAACACTCCGATTTTTCCCCATCATGCATGAAAATCCTAATCCGACAGTTTATGTTAAAAAACTAAATTTTTCGCGTGGCCCAGCTAGACGTCTGCAATTGGTTATATGGCCCACCGACAAAAAATGATGCACGCCCCTGGCGTAGAGAGTGTAAACCGGCGGTCCCGAACCGTAGTGAATGCATGTGTTCGCTCTTGCTGGAGTTCGGTCGTCACAGGTGAAGTTTCAGGTAATAAAGCGATGCATCATCAACTTGGTTTGCTGTCTTAAACAAGTGCAAGCGACAACTGCATGCATTTGCTGCGGTTCAGGCGGGAGGGGAACGGAGCAGCCTGCGGCAATAAATCAAATTCAACGTTTCGCCGCATTTTCTGCCGGCCGCCTCGGCCCTGCCAGGACCCCGACGAGCCACAACTCGATGAACCGCCGCTTGTCGACAATGTTCGGCGAGCGCAACATAATTAATGAGATTGTACTTATCGAAGCCACATGTCGCATATATCGAGTCCGGGCAACCCGGCGCCGAGTCGCTGTTTGACGCACGCTCGGGAAGTTCAAGGTGTTTTCATTGATCTTCTACCCGCAGTTCATGCAACGAACGCTTTGTTTCCTGCAGCAGTCTGGTACAGGGTTTCTCAACCTTTTTTCCTTACGTGACCCAGATAACTTTTTGAGGAAAATTTCGTGGCTCACCACCTTTTTAACATAGACTAACATGCATTAATACAATGTAGGGATTTATTCCTATATGGCTCACTGGTTGAAAAACACTGGTGTAGTATTTCGCAGAAGTTGTGGCAGATATCGCAATCACCACCATTTTACGTGATATATCCGCAAAACTTGAATTACACTGCAACATTTTTGTGAGGTAAACACTCGCTCAAATCGTGGGACTGTGTGTTTGTTTTACATGAACTCATGTTTCCCCTTCCGTCAAGCAGTCAATCAAAACGATTACAATCTGCAGTATGGCATGGTGTATACGGTTGTATTTTCATACCCTGTATTTTTGTTGTTTCAGGCATTTGTAGGCATTTTCTATTGAACGTTTCCTGTAAAAGGAAATGGCGACATAATTCGTTCAGGATACGCTTTCTTTTGGAGAAATTCTTTGATATCGAAGGTTGCGAAATGTGTTCAAAGATTTCTAGTTCTTTATATACATTACTTGCTTTTTTGAGTATACTTCTTTGAGTTTAGTTTGAGTGTTGTAAACTTAATTCTGTAGCAACATCGCGTTTTTTTGCCATTACCTTTCTGGTTAATTCAAACCCAACAGCATTCGACCTGTTTCAGTTCAGTTTGTTCGGGATTTTTTGAAGCTATATGGAATTTTTTGACGAGCGTATTGGCACTTTTGATCCATCTGGACCTGGCAGCTCTCTGGTGCAGGCAAGGATTTCCTCATTCCAGCGTGATGACGTACTGTATATGACAGGGTGTTATGTGTGCTTAGTCAGCAAGATTTTTAATAGCAAATCGATGTCACGTAAACGCATTCCGGAAATCTGCAGCAAAGCTTACGGATGCAATGCTAAAGAACTAAAGCCAGAGCAGAGAAAGCAAAGAAACATAATTAGACCAATATGAATAAACCAAGACGCAAGCTGCGGCGTAGCGAGTAAAAAACGGGAAAATACGCCGTTCTCAAAAATTGCTTTCACAAAAACTGAAACGTCTGTTTGGAAAACTAAATTCGTGAAATTCGTGTCCGAGAAATTTGACACAGTCCAGTCCCAGCCGACCAAGTGTTTTGCACTCGTTGCATGATTTGCCAGCGAACAGCTCTGCCCAGGCAAACTCTGCGAAGAGCGCGAAACACCTGAGTCGATTTCTTCTATCGTGTACCATCTCTAACGTGCACACATTTGCATTAACGCAAAAGACAAGTTTTTAAACGTTGTTTGTTCGACGAAACAGTGTGGCTTATTACAGTGGTTCACAACCTTTTCAGTGTCACGGACCTTTTTGACCATTTCGTTGTGTTGCGTACCGTACAAGTGGTCTCTACTTGAAAAAGGCTATCATCCTCTGCGCGCCAAAAATCATGAATGTTTCATAGAGCTTGTTATGCAACAAATATATATTGTTAGGTAACCACCGAAATGACGAACGAATGGAACTGTGTGTAAAAACTGTTCATAAGGGCGGGACAATATGCAACTTGCGTACCTTTGAGAAAGTGAATAAACAGATCTTGTGCTGCTCTGCAGCCTGGATTCTGGAGTTGCGCTCGATTAGGTGTCTTTTGCAAACTAGACCACCACGGCGGGTATTTTCGGTATTTTGCTTTCATCTTTTACATACAAAGGTCATGAATCCCCAAAAATCTGTCTGTGAACTCCCGGTTGGCAAGCACTGCCTTAGTTGTTGTTGGGTCGTTATATTACTACAGGTCGGGTAATTCTGAGTAGAAAGTAAGATGTGTCTATAGTTTACGTTTCTCTTACTCCCATGCAGAGGTGCCACCACTCCCAGTGTTTTTGCACTAGATCTAGTGTTTTTGCATTTCATCTAGTGTTCTAAGTTTTTCATAGCTATCTAGTATTTTTATGAATGAACTGAATAATTAATTACGCAATTTTGTGTAATTGTAACTGAATTGAGACTTTGATTTTGTGCAATTGTAATTTGCTAAAAATTGTACCTAATTTCGTGTTAAATTACACAAGAGCATATAATCTGTTTTGAGTTAAACCGCTACAAAGTCAGTATGGTCATGTGGCAAAAGTTTCAGTGATCTGAACAAACAAACACAAGCGTCGCTGCAATACTATCTCCCGTTTTCTTTGTCTCTGGCTTACAGTAAGTTGCGCATGTAGCCATGTTGGAAGTCACGAAACACTAAACAGAGGTGCCATTTCCCCATTTGCCTAAGTTTCGCGTTTCAGAGCACAAGGAATTTGTCAAGAGCACTTTTCCCCTATGTAGTAATTTACCATGTGTACAGGTGTTGCACTTCAAGCCATGTTAAAAGATTATAAGACGTAAAAGAAAAATCGTTTGCGTGTGTGTTCTATGGACCACCTGCTCTGAGGCCATACATAATATACAGTATACTTTTCATCAAACAGCCGCCTGTTAAGTACAATAACAATTTACTTGTAACCTGACAAATATGTTATGTATTTGTAATCTAGTGTTTCTTTGTGAATCTAGTGCTTTTTATGATGACATGTAGCACTTTTCCGTGACAGCCGAGTGGCAACATTGCTTGCACACGTAACACCACGCCTGTCTACCGTCGATGCTACAGCCCTAGAGCGATGGTTAAACCATGGAAACATCAGAGATCCATTGTTGCAGTCTGATGTCGTAACTGGTAACAATCGCGCTTAATTGTGCTATAAAGAGCACTGTTTTCGGAAAAGAGCACTGTTTTCGGAAAAGAGCACGTTTACGGAAAAGTAAGTCTAGCTTTCAGTAAATTTGGCAAAACCGTTAGTATAGGAGCTATCTCACAATTGGTCATAGCTCCAGCTCCGGCTCCTAAATTTTCATGTGAGCTCAGGCTCAGGTTCTTACAAAACGCCCAGCTCCGGCTCAGCAATCCTGATTACAAACGCAATTGTTTGATCGCAATAATTTGAAAAGCAACCTTTCTGCTGAAGTTCAGTTGTACCAAGGGTTTTAAAAATTAGCTGAATTGATGCCTAAGAAACAAACTGAGATGTCCAAAAAGCGAAAATACGCTATCATTACAATATTACATTAGGACATTGATCTTTCACAAAGTACTGTGGTACACACATACGGTTCGCATAGCATAGTTCATAAATCAGACTGTATCTCAACGTTAGGGACTCGTGGAAAGTTTTGACATCCATAGGACGTTCGTCGGTTAGGGGAAACACCGTTGCAGCAACTGAAATTTGCCGTATTTTGAGTTTTTTTGACCCGTTAACGATCCAGAACAGGCTGGGCGTTATGACCGATGAACCACAAGGCTCGTGTTTTCGAGCTGCAAGCACGAAATCGATGTCCAATGTTTTGTTCTCCCCTTGGGGCGACTTTTTTTGGGAGCTAAATTGGGAGCTCTCCCGGCGGCCAGATGATATCAGTTGAAGACGGAAATTTTAATATCGTTCGGAAAGCGGAGATGCCTAGTCGCCTGTGAGCTGTGATGAGTTCCTTTTTTCAAATTGAACTACAGCTGTTTGTGTTCCAGGATTAAACTTCCATTTGACATCACTAAAAATCAAGAGTTGTGTCTTGCTTGGATTTTACCCCTCGCGATCTCACCCTATATCAGCAGAATCCAACGCCTAGAGTTCTCCAAGTGATTCGGTTAAAAATGCATTGATTTCTGCAAAGGGCCGAAATTCTGAAACTTCGACTGGAACGGTTGACAAAGATTGATTGCGTTTAGAACTTCTGTGTAAAGTGTTTATGTTCTGCACAGCTCATTGAACGAGAAATGCAGTCATTAACATTCAGTTGTCCCGTTAAGCAGTTATATCTCCTTTCCAATGTTCAAGGTGACCGCTCTACTTTGTATATGAAGGCTGCACCACAGTCCTAAGTGTAAACCGTGAGTGCAACCGACATTGTCCTTGTGGCCTTATTCACACTGAATTATTGGGTTCATTCCGATTACAACTCCCTCCCAGAACTGATGTATATTCAGAACAGCAAGTTATCAACTTGACTAAGTCAAAATTGTTAAATTTGTTTGTAAGGACATGCAGCCCCCAAACAATTTCTTGATCCAACTTTTTGTGATTGTGTACAAATTCATTATATCCTGCAAATTAGTTTCGAAATATTTTTGCTGGTTTTTCTCAGCTGTATTCTGTTTATTCTTAATATTGCTTGTCACTGTGTTGCTGCTTTGTATGTGCATTTAAATGTATTGTCGTACTCTTCGAGACACAACGCAAGGCCTGCTGTCTATTGTCGTTAAATAATTTTAAAAAGTAGAATTTCATGCGCACTTATTTTGGTCCCGTCAAGATAATAAAGTCGCGCTCCTTTTTTCCAAGAATTTGCGCTTTCGGGACGAAAGCCTACGAAAGCCTGCCTACGGAAAAACTCTCTTAATGCTTAACGAAAACACTGGTGGGAGAAACCTAAATGGAAGCAGTGGCCTCTGTTTGACGGCTCCGTTAGTGTCTTAATGTGGTGAGCAGAATCTGGGTTGCAATCTGTATCCAGCAGGGATTGAAAAAAAATATGAAAATACTCGGTTGCACGTGGTTACTGCGTACCCATTACACAAATGTAGCAAAATCCTTGCAGACATAGGCTATACGTCTAAGCAGCAATGGAATGGGTTAGTCCTCAAACGTTAGTGGGAGACATATTAAATCCACTTTTTTGTGTTTTTGTCTGCATACCAATGTTTGCCAAGCATGCAGCTGGCTTGAAAATATTGTAACCGATGCATCCTCGATTAATACTAGCAGTGCCAATGATCGGGATTGTAGTTCGGACACTTTTTATTTGCAGTCATTGATCGTAAAAAAAAGGTTACTCCTTTGAAATAAAAAAAAAGTTTACTTACTCCTTCAAAATAAAAGGTTTGTAGATGACCAACATGGTTGCCGGCAGCACCGGAGTCGATTCCTTGCATTTTTGAAGTGTAATCTTCGAAGTTCGTCTGAACCAACAGCGAGTTGTTTTTGCGCAACCTCGTCAGGCGAAGGTAACTCTTGGTTTGCTGTAAGCTTTCGAGGAATCAGCCGACAGGGCTCTGTTTTCTTTTGTGATGATTCAAACTTGCACACATCTGTCTCAAGTAACTGGTCTCCACAAAGGAGACAAACAAGTTAATCAATCAGCAAGTTTTGAAAAATAAGATATTAAAAAATGGCGCAGTGGATTTAGAAAATATTCCTTTTAAAAAACTTGCTAATGGCTTAAAACCCGTCACATTTTGTGGGGGCTTGTTCTCATCACAAGGCAGCAAGGTGTAAACTCTGTCATGCACAGAATAAGATTGCAGTATAAGCTTCTACCCCCACCTGTGCCGTGCTTAGGGTGCAGAGAGTGCACTGATTTGTTCGCGATTAATATTTACTTTTGCAACGGTGTAAACAACCACTCGCACGAATGTCTCTGAAACGTAATGACGAAGCGGGCCGCAGTGCGGATATCGTGTGCTGTCCTTGCGTTGACCTTGACAAGGCTTCCTGTTTTTCTTCAAAAAATGGCCACTTTCGGACCCACAGCCGCTTGTTTTTACAAGCTACCAAAATAAACTGCAGCGAAATGGACGTCCGTACCTTTGCGCGAAAGGTTTTCGTGGACGCCGCGTGTCCAGAGCAAACCTGTCGGTCGACAGCGACGTTTTTTACTCGATTTTCGGAAGGAAAAAGCTCATTGACATTCGCCGGGCGGCGACATTCGGGTGGTAAGAGCTTGCGGTAGCGATACGTCAAGCTGGCAGTTCTTCTATTGCGTTTGCGCGCAAGATTGGATAAAGGCGCTGTTTGCGGTGAAACGCTTTTTAGCACGGACTGTCAGTGAAAATAAATTCTGCCAGCCAGCGGTCAAGGGCCAGGCGGCCGTGGTTGCGTTAGAGCTCGGCGCTTGGTTGTAGCGGAGAGAGCATGCGTTTTAATCTTTACAGAACGTTTTCAGTTCCTTCACATGCACTGTATTTAAGTTGCAGTGTGCGCCTCTCCCTGTGTCGCTTGTTAAGTTGATGAAGTCACTAACTGCTCTACTTGAAAGAAGCGCAGTAGACTATAAACGTATCGCTTTTGCTTGAAGTGCGTATTGGGGTGATGGGTATTTTACGGGAAGTGCGCGATGCAGTTCTGCAGAAAACACACGTATTTCAGTTGCCTGTGCTTGTTGCTGGTTGTGCTGGGGGTAAAACCCCGTCGCAGCAGAGTTGCAATGACTGGTTGCATCGATTTCGTCTTTTTGCGGAAAGAACCCCGGAAGTTGGAGCTGGCCTTGATTGAACCGTTGCATGGTCCAAGGACGGGAAGGTGCGCACGTAATGCGAATAGGCATCTATGAATAGCGGCGTTTCGAAGTTTAAGGAATTGGGTACTACTGTGTTCTGCGATTTTGAAGAAAAACAGATGCATTTCGCAAATGCACCAGTTGCATTTAATCTCGGGTGCGCCTTTAGCTTCACAAACAATGTTTTTGGTCAAGTTACGAATGCAGGCAGACTTAATCTTCGTGCAGCACGTTCTGAAAGAATGTTTGTTAAAGTCTTTTTTGCAATTTTTTGTGCACTTACTTTGAAAAGATCATGCAAAACTGCTAGGGTCACAATGACATGACTACCTAATTTCGACAGTGAAAGGTGACGGCACGTTTTTGCTTTATACGTAAAAGGACTGTGCAGTGTTACTCTGCTGAATCTCCTGGCTGTTATCGCGTGGTTTTGCCTGTGGTCGCAATCTGGGCGGTGTCAGTAGCTTCTCTCGATTACACTTACACTTGCAGTTGCAACCATCAATCAGTTGAGACTTGGGGCACTGTCGGATTTGCGCGCGCGGACTCTTTCTGCCCGAACTGCCGCACTTGATCAGACGGGTTTACTCAGAAAGCTACATTTTTGCGCGGCTACCTGCTTGTGCAATTTCGCGGACTCTTGCGGTCCTTAGTGAACTGACAAGCACAGGTTCATTCAACGCTTCCCGGTTGCTGAGAAAAACACTTTCGTCCTTGCATCTCGCAATGCTGTGTTTGGGTTCAAAAAGCAAGTTCAAGTTGTAAGAATTTGCTCGTTGATTGTAATTGCCAATATGCACGACGTTGCTTAGCAGATGAGATGATGCCAGGCTGTTATACCCTTAACGCTGACTTAGCGTTTATGGCACTGCCAACGCAGCACTTCGTTTAGATCGACGCAAAACAAATGTTAATGCTTCAAGATAAGCACAGCTCTCGAGGAAGCATAAAGTGCAGTGCCATCTATTACCCCGGGTCCAAGGAAGCGAGTTTGTTGAACCTATCGAGCCGTTACTGCAGCGGCACAGCCGTAAGCAATTTACTATGAACATCTTGGTTAACCGTTGTACAGGGTGTCCATAAAGTCTCTTTACAATTTAAAAAAATTATTAAAAAGTGAAATGATGAGATATCGCAATGAGGTTTGTTTTATGTTAATCAGTATTTCATAAAGTTTTTATTGACACATTAAATAC
>Ga0210059_1009823_pt1 | contig 14865 bp, 9 predicted proteins | sample Ectturendosymbi2_FD_188042 | JGI IMG/M metagenome (GOLD analysis project Ga0210059, IMG submission 188042) | Ecteinascidia turbinata endosymbiont from Florida, USA - Sample 2 (SPAdes) (version 2) | ecosystem: Host-associated > Tunicates > Ascidians > Unclassified | place: Key West, Florida...
AGGTAGACTTGGCAGATGATGCTAAAGGATTTTGGCAGCTCTTAGCCAGTATAACTTGAACAATTTTTTCTTAGCACAGATTCAATCAATTGTGTAGGCTACTTGCTGCAGCAGAAATGTTTGCGATGAGGTATATGATGAATTATTTCCTACTTTTGAACATTTTTCAAACAAGCCGTGTCAATACAAGATGAGGACAGCCTTGACTCATCCAAACTCAAAGTTTTCCAAAACAAGTCTGAAGTTGGATGCTTTTGTATGCTATGTTCTTGCAGTTAAAAGATAAAATTCGAAACAAATAGTGTTTTGAATCTTCTTGCAAGTTGTTTAGTTTTATGGTAACCAGAAAGCCATGAACTTGAATAAATTCAGGATACCAACTACCAAGTATTTTTTCAAAAAGGGAAGTGTGAAACTTTCAAAGGGGTAAGTTTTGCAGTTTATTGATGGTGAATGCTGAGCAATGGGGCGCAACAATAAAGAAGTGGGAGCGATGCTAACTTGGAATTGGCTAACTTTTATGTGTTGCCAGCCTTGTCTTCCCAACCTTCAGTGTTTTCAAAGTTGTGTATCATGAACACTTTTGCATTCTCTCCTGCTACGTCTGTCATGCCATAGTCTCAGGAACGTATCCTTCAGTGGCGTTATCTTAGACTTGATCAAAAGTGCATATCACGGTTGGCTGAACATGATGACGTCATAAGAGGGCCCCCTGTTTGGTCTTGCCTGGGGTCCCCCTAACCCTAAACCCACGACTGCACGTACGATCTCAAAGTTTCGCAACAGAGCAATGGCAATCCGTGGTAAACCAAGTACAAAGCTCGCAGAGGTGGGTTGAACCCAACCAAGACAGTGTCCCGAATCAATGTGGCAATATTAGGAATATTTCTGTACCCAGTCTATCAGCGCAGGCAAAATTTGACCGACCACGCCATCCAAACCCACGAGTGTTGGCAAGGCGGGATTTTTACTTCAGGAGCGCTAGAATCGTTATCGTCACTCACAGGTCAGCAAATGAAAAAGAGAGTGCAGGCAGACTCGGCTCCCCAGGACTGCCAGATTTGCTTTTTTGACGCCAAATTTCACAAATTCGACTTTTTAAGAGACAGTTGGCGTCAAAAAAATTGTTTGTTTTTTTCTCAATATTTCGCTTTTTTTGGAGGCAGTTGGCACATGCTATCAGACTGGTGTCTTCTCTTCCTAAATATCTTGCCAACAGTGTTATTAGGATTTTTTAGACAGTGCTTGGTGTATTTTCTCAAACGTTATCTGGCAACCCATAGAAGAATAATGTTGTCGCATATCTGGCAACCCATAATGCCAAAGGTTCGAGTGGAAAATGTGGAAGATGAATAATGCTACAACTTTATTCTTCTAAAATGTACAATTAATAAAGAATATTAAATTTCATGTTGTTTAACAATTTGGCTTTATTTACCCGGTTTGGCTTTTTTTAGACGTGATTTAGCTTTTTTCTCATAAGGTGTCTGGCAACCCTGCGGCTGCCCGTTCCTCCCAAAGGCAAAAATTGCTCTACGGCTTCCGAAGTAAATGACCGATTCGCCACACTAATCAAAATGATATCAGCGTCGAACTTCAATCGCTTTATGAATCTAACACCACTTACGTACGATGTTTCGCAGTGATATATACAAGGCAGCAGAACGCAATACTGCAGCCAGGATAAACTGGTATAACTTAACTGAAACCACTTCTTAATGCTGTCACAAATCTTTTGCTACTGGGACAAGCAGCAATCTGCCGAAAGTAATGTCATCCAGTTCCATCTCACACTGAAATGCATTAAAGATCAATCTTCTCATATCTGCGACTGCGTCTTAGTTTCGAAATGAAATTTTCAACGCCACGACCGCGATCTGACTAAATTTCTCGCAGGATCTGAGCAGTGGCGTAACTGATGGGGGGGAACAATCCGCCTCCCCTGACAAGGTAAAGAGCAAAAGTGGGTCCCCTTTAGTTGATATTTTTACGTTTAGTATTCTTTAATTTGTTGTTTTTTGCATTTTTCGGGGTGTTTTCGATTTTTATCTAGTATGGACATCCACAACATCCACTATCATTTCGTAACTTTTTTCTGAGTTTTGGCTAGTAGGCTGTGACCAGTTGGCCCCCTTCAGGTAATCTTTGCCCCCCCTGGCTCAAACCTCTAATTACACCACTGGACTACTGGTGTGTGTCATCATTAGCAACTCTAGTTTCCCGACCATCAAAAACAACAACACAACTTATCATGCATTTAGAAAATATTGAATGCAGGCTAGAGGGTTACTAAATTATCGTTTAAAATATTGCTGGCCGAAAGTTATCTACTGTATATGTCAACCATAGGCGTAGCCAGGGGGGGGGCAAAGGGGCCATGCCCCCAAAAATTTTTAGAAAATATAGTCATTTTGTGCTTTGAGAGGCGTTTTTCTAAACAAAATAATATTATTCTCCTAAAATTAAACATTTTGCTCCCCCCCAAATTTTTTGGCTGGCTACGCCACTGATGTCAACCCTGTTTGTGGAAAGATATCCTTTTTCAGCAAATAATCAGACACTTTAAGATCTTACAGAGTATATATTTCGCCTACGATGTAGGCGTCATCAGCTCTTATTCAAATAGAATCTATATGTCAACCAAACGAACTTGAACGGGAAATAACGAAAAAAACTGGGGGGAAAACAGGGGGCCAAACAAAAATCTGGGGGGGGCATGGCCCACCAAGCCCCCCCCCTTAGAATCGCCACTGAGTGTGAGTTTCATACCGGCAAAAAACTGTCATTGCAAGAATCAAATCAAACAATCGAAATTTGAGATGCCGACTTCAGTTTTTTCAGGAAATATTTGGTTCTTAATCCCAATTTCCCTGCTAGCAGTACAGCAGGAACTTCGACAGCGTCTCCAAGAACTGGTGAATATGAAAGTTTTATCTCCGGTGAAAGAACCAACTCAATGGATCAACAGCATGGTCATTGTAAAGAAGCCGAATAAACTTCGGATATGCCTAGATCCGAAAGATTTAAACAAGGCGATTAAGCGACCTCATTACCCTATACCAACAATCGATTGTATTTTACCGCAACTTTCAAAGGCTAAGGTATTTTAGATTCTCGATGCGAAAGATGAGTTTTGACAAGTTAAATTAGACGAACCTAGTAGTTATTTAACAACGTTTTGGACGCCGTTTGGCCGATACAGATGGCTCCGTATGCCGTTTGGAATATCCTCCGCCCCGGAAGAATTTCAGCGACGGCAACACGAGATCACGGAAGGCTTGCAGGGAGTCTACGTCATTGCTGACGATATTTTGGTTTATGGATGTGGCGCTACAGAAGCAGAAGCCATCGTTGATCACGATAAGAACTTGTTTAACTTGTTAACACGTGCAAGAGAAAAGAATTTAAAATTTAACAAATCGAAATTGAAACTTAGACTGAAGTTAGTCTCGTATATGGGACATTTGTTGACACCGGAAGGAGTTAAAGCGGATCCGGCCAAAGTAAAAGCAATTGCTGATATGCCTCTACCACATGATGTGACGAGAATGCAGCGCCTGCTGGGCTTTGTGAATTATCGCGATTTCTGCCCAGGCTGTCGCATATTTGCGAGCCACTACGTCGTTTGACTGACAAAGGCGCACCATCGATGTGGACGTCCAAGCATACAGACGCAGTGGATGCTATCAAGACAGCTGTAACAGATTCTCCAGTTCTACGCTACTACGACGTCGACGAAGAAGCTACAATCGAATGCGACTCCAGCGAAGTTGGTCTGGGAGCTAGATTGTTGCAAGATGGGCAGCCTGTCTCATTTGCGTCAAGAGCTCTCACCCCAACGGAAGGAGGTATGCGCAAATAGACAAGGAATGTCTGGCTATAGTTGATGCATGCCAAAAGTTCAATAATTACATTCTGGGTCGGAACGTGGTGACAATCCACTCAGATCATAAGCCGTTGGAAACTATTTTCAAAAAACCGTTAATAACAGCTCCGAAACGTCTACAAAGAATGTTACTGCAGCTGCAGAAGTACAATTTATTGGTAATATACAAACCTGGCAAAAGAATGTATATAGCGTTATGCTTTCAAGGGCTGCGCTTTCCCAAAAGCAAGATATACTGCACATGACAACGATAATTATGTTCTTTCCGCTGAATTAGCGTCACTTAACACGCTTGAAGAGGTTTGTGTTTCAGATGCTAGGTTAAAGGAAATCGCTGAGGCACACGCCACGACGCTGACCTGCAGCAGATGATTGATTACATCAGACACGGTTGGCCGACCAGCAGGAAGCAGTGTCCTAACGCCCTAAAACATTATTGGATATTCCGTGACGAACTTGTGCAAGATCAAGGTATCATCATGGAAGGTCCGAAACTTTTGATACCAGCTGTGATGCGCCGTAAAATGCTAGAGAAAATCCATTATAGTCATGTTGGTGCAGATTCCTGTTTGCTAAAATCCCGGGATGTTTTTTTCTGGCCGGGTATGGCGAAAGCAGTTCATGACTATTTTAAAATGTGCCATATGCAATGAGTTTCAGCCACAGCAACAGAAGGAACCATTAATATCTCACGACACGCCGAAACTACCATGGGCAGACGTGGCAGTGGATTTATTTACTTTTGATTCTGATAACTATGTTGTTGCAGTAGATTATTTTTCAGATTTTTTTCGTTCTGGAACAGCTGCAAGATACGACCAAGACATCCGCGGTGGAGATGCTCAAGCATTTGTTCGCAACGCACGGCGTCCAGTAACCGCTCGGACCGACAACAGCCCCCAGCTAGTTTCTGAAGAGTTTCAAGGATTCGCGCGCGAGTGGAAGTTCATTCACGTTACTTCTTCACTGTACTACGCCCAAAGCAATGGCAAGGCGGAATCAGCAGTGAAAATAGCAAAGGCTCTACTTCAGAAAGCGATGAGGGATGGAAGAGACATTCGGCTCTGTTTATTGGAATGGCGAAATGTTCCGACGCAAGGACTAGACTCGTCGCCATGTCAACGCTTAATGTCTAGGAGAACTCGATCGCTTCTACAAGTAAGCAATTTTCTGCTTACCGAAAGTGATTGACTCTTGTTTGATGGACAAAAGTACAAACGCATGAAACGCTTCTATGATCGCACTATGAAGCCGTTACGTGAATTGATTCCTGGTGAACTGATACGAATGTAACATCCGGGCAACAAACGATGGTTGCTTGAGAAGTGTTTTAAAATGGTTGTACCTCGATTGTATGTTGTTGAAGTAAATGGTGTTCGTTACCGTCGTAACCGATCGTTTCTGCGCACTACTTGTGAAGAATCACCAATGTACGATTCTTATGTTTGGGATCTTAATATACCGAACGTGCCAGCGCCATGTGCACCTAGTGCGATCTCGAGTGTAGAAAATAGTCAGGTTGGGTTACGCCGAACTCGTACGAGAGTTATTGAAACTCCACAGCCACAGCGTTTTCGTGATTACGTGATGTAACTTTTGTTGAGAAAGGGGATGTTGATGGACGTGTACCTTTTAAGCTTCGTCAATTATTGTTGTGAGCGTCGCGTTTTTTAATTACATACTGGTGTAAATAAGTTCTGATGGTTTGACGGCCGGCGGGATGAGAGATGACAGCCGGTACAGCGTGTTCACGACGTCTTTGCGTTTACTTCAGTTTGCCTTCATGTTATCGTTGCGCATCAGTTAATTATAAGTTACCGTACATGAATATGAGTCGCCTGCTTTCGTATATTCTGTGAGAAGACAGAAACATACAGTGGAAAATTTCGCGGCAAACTCTGTTTTCCAGGGCAAGGTGAAAAAAATAATTCAGTATATTCAGCCAGTAACGGCAAATACCGCAAAGTTTCTTGTCTGGGAGAACACAGCACGCAAGAAACTTCATCCCCTTGAGTTAACAAGCAAGGTGACTACAGAATTTGCCTATAACCGCACCTCTAGGGGTTTGTATAAAGAACGTTATTGCCGAATTGAAGTTATAAGCGCATTTGCAATGCATGTAGAAGATGTCATCGGCACCGAACAAAATGCAATGTTATAGGCGAATTGACGTTACATACGAAGCCGTTATAAACGAATTCAACTGTATAGAACAGATTTACAATAGGTTTCAGGCCCAATTCGGATTAAACTGAAAGTTATTTTCGGAGCATATTGTTTGTTTTTAGTGCAAATTGTTATTTTCAGGGCAAAATGTTTCAGCCCCCCAGGAAAATGCCTTCCCGGACGCCTATGCTTGTGATAGTAGTTGCATAACATTGTTATTATTACATCACAAAGTGTTCGTAAGCTACCACAAAAACGGATTAGTCGGTATCCCTAATCTGTTGGCAGACGTTTGGTTTATTAAAAAAAAAACTTGCTTTGCAGTAAGAAAAGTTTGACAAATAGTTGGCTATCACCAGTCTGCTTGTCTCTGTGTCAGGATAGCATTTTTTGTTGGAACCATTTCGCTTTCATGTGAATTGTGGTCACTTTCGTGCAGCCGTTTCGTCCATCTGGGGCCGGCACATTTTTATACAGCAGGCCTGCACAACATGCGGCCCGCGAAACCTTTCCATGCGGCCCGCGAGAGCTTTCTCAATTGAAGAAAATGTTGCAAAACTCGAATAAGCAATTGTCGTCCCAGGAATTCTTCCATACTAAAACTGAATCTCCACATCAAAATGAAATAGACTTTTGCGGCCCGCGGCAAAAATTTATGTTGATAATTTGGCCTTCGAGTTTTCTGAGTTGAGCAGGCGTTGTGTACAGGAAATGGTGTTTCGTTTTACATGTGCAGAGTTAGAGTGTAGCGTTGTGGAAGTTGCATGTTTAGCACAGCATATTCGACATAGCAGTGCAAGTGTGCGATTGCATCTAGTGGTGCTTAGGTGTCTCTAGTGAACAATAACGTTAGGTCATAATTAACGATATTCAGGCCCGTCGCCACGGGATGGGCTTTGGTGGGATTATCACCCCCAAACAAACCTACAAGCCTCCCAAAATTGAAATATGAAGCACTGTAAATCAGTGCAGTTTTTGTCAATCTTTAGAATGCCAAGTACCTCTGCCCAAACGTAAAGCCCGCCTATTGAAGACTTTCTGTCAACGGTTCTGACTATAGTCACAAGCCTATGTTGGTTTTGATAGCTTTAATCATAGCAAATTAATCTGCATTACAGCGGAAAGTCACCATGCAGGAGAGACATTTACGTTGGCCCCCTACTTTTTTCTTTCGCCGCGCAGTGTCCCCCCACTTTAAAAATTCTAGAATCGCCACTGCTTACAGAACACAGATAGTTGAAAAAACACAAATGCAGATATGCGGAAATAGCACAAAACACGTATATGTGGAACACACATGGATATATTGAAAGAAAACAGGCTTACATGCGGGCGCTAGCAAAAACCACACGCATAGATGGACGTTAGCATGATTAATGTGGTGTTTTTCACGGTTTAAAATAGTGCTGTAACAAAATCCAACTAGATGATTCGCAAAGTGAATTGAGGAATAAGAAGCTGCAGGCGCCGTTTGTGCTGCACGCCACCTTTATGCGAAACTACTCGGATTGCAAAGGGAAGAGTCGGTTAATAAAAATAGATAAAAATACTTTTCTTCTGTGTATAAGGGTTTGCATGCGTATTGCTTTTATACGATTAATGTACAAAAAATGCGATGCAGACAAATTTAAAATTATTTTACTTCATAAAATTTGTGTAGAATTTTTTTAACTTCTCGTCATAAAATTTGAAGGCTTCTGTGTACATAAAAATTTATTAGAAAAAATAGGAGATGGAAATCCGTCAAAGCAATTCTGGACTAGTGTTGCTCCAAAACTGTGTTGCAAAATTTTTGAACAGGCTGAAAACGAGACGAACGTTTGTTTATGCAGGAAATGGATTGCCTGTCGATGTGATTACTCGCACATGGGAATGGCAATTTGTTTAATGCTCAATAGATACACGATTTGGAATGCGACGAAAGACATGAAAAGCCAAATGCACGCTTTATGGTGACTTTAACGTGACTCCTGATCACTTTTTTATTGTCTTGAATCTATTGAAGAACGGTTTCATTTTGTGTGTTAATCACATCGTTGTCCGACATCTCCAAGATGTTTGTGGTATGATTGACAACAAGGTACTTGATGCTAGCTACAGTTTTTTAAAAAAAATTTGAAAAAATGTAAAAAACTCGGACAGACAGAATTTTTTTAATTGTTTTTCATTGGAAGGTCATTATTGACAAACAGTTTGGCAATTCCATCTAAATTCCAACCAGAAGTGAGAGTCTGATAAAACATTAAATCAATTTTTCCAAAATTTTAGAGCTACTTTAAGTTTGTGCTTTTCAAAGAACATGGAGAAAAATATCAAAAATAAGGTTTTCAACTTCAGTTTGAATACTTTATTCCTATGGTCACCGTTACATCACACCAGGATATGAAAGAAGGTTATGCCGAATTATACACACATCATGAATTTTCTGTGAAAGCTCGTAGGTGGGAGACATCGTAGTTTCCTAGCGTTCCCACAACATAGGCCAGTAGAAACCTGGTATAACATTTCAAAAATAGGTACAATATCTGGCATAGATTGTTCCTTGTGGATTTCAAAAAACGTTGGTCAAAATAAGCATTACTCGACAATATTATGTGTCTCACAAAATATTTTGCAACGTCAAGTTCGCAAAAACTCAACTGCGCCTCGTGGCATTTCTGTCTATCCAAAGTTTCTCATATTGTCTACAACTTTGAGCAATTAATCCACGATTTTAAACAATGTTGAACATTTGAAACTAAGCTTTGCATTTTGATAACACACACAATTAATTTATTCTGTTGTCACCATTACGATTTTTCGTAGTTACTCGTCTGTCATCAGTGCAGTACGTTCATCAAATTGTGCTTGTGGCAGTGCTGAAGACGTTTCCACATTCAGTCGTTTGTTTTGCAGTTTCATGAAACAGCTGAGCAACGCACCGATAAGCAGGTAGGAGCTTTGAAAAATGAGGACAGGAAAAGAACCGACAGAATTAAAAATAACTCTGCCTATTTCACCAAAAAGTATACTTATTAATGTTAGAAACCAGATCAACCAGATTGTTACAAACATCTCGTCCATGGGATATGTTTCTTGAGTAACTACATCCATGAAAGCTATGCCACCAGGCTGGCGGAAAAATCCATACAAGGCAGTAAATACGAACCACATTGGTAACGATTTAAAGAAAAATGCAAACAACAAACCGAGAGAAGATGCGAATCCAAGCAAAAAACTCATAATTGTGATGACATCATATCGTTTGTAACGGTCAACCAATTTCCCTCCAACTATAGATCCAATCAAGCTAGACACAGACGAAACTGTCATAATGTAACCACCAAGTACGTCCGCGTGTCGACGAATGTTCACATTTGCCTTAAAATCATGTCTCAAGATTTGTGAAAGCATTGTTATTTCCACCATATTCGCCTGATTCAATATTCCACACGCTACACAGGAAAGTATGTAATTTTTGTTTTTGAATAATGTTTTCAGAAGATCAATGTAAGCTTTCAATGACAAGAACCCGGAAAACTGGTCGCTTTCTATTTTCAGCTCTTGAGCTTTTGTTGGAGGTGCAGGAGGTCTGTCAGTAAAATATATGAAGAGGAAAATGTCACAGATAAAATACATGAGAACCATTGTTGCAAAGATGGCACCAATTTTGATCTGATCTTCTGCAAACCATGATCCATTAGTTTCATTTGCGAATGTGGTGTTTCCTTGGTTAGTTGGTTGAGCAAGAATGTTTGTTGGAATAGTGAGACCAAGAATGCCGCCAAGATGTGTTGACATTACGACTGCACCTATGGCAGTTCCCACTTGATTTTCGGGAAACCACAAAGCTGCGAATATGGTTGGCGCTGCACTTATAACTGCTCCTGCAAAGCTGTTTAAAAGTTGGCCACAAATCATGAGTGAAAATAGCGATGGTTTAACTACAGATGTGGCAAGAAAGCAATAGGCAGCAGTCCCAATAAAACATGCTCCAACGTAAAACATTCTGAATTTAAGAAATTTACTGGCCATTAACCAAGACAGAGGAACAGTTAAAAGAAACGGTCCGACGTTCAATCCCAGAGTGAGCCAATCCACCGCTACATAGCCTACTCGAAAGAATGCTACAAGGATGTTGCTGATTTGACCATAAGCAACACCATCAAAACCGCCAATCATTGCCACTGTGGATAAAGTTAACAGAAGAAGCCATCTCCTTCGATAAAGCTTTATTTCTGTTTTGTCATTCCTCTCTTCGTGGTCGTTTTGGTTTTGACCTTCCATTTCACTTCCACAATGTTTGTTTTAATCTTTTCAATATTTTTAACCTGCGCTCGCATCAAAACTTTTGCTGCTGTTGCTAAGGCTTAGCTGTTGTTCTCAGCATCACGTTTTTGTTATAAGTCTGAGGCAGAACAATTTTTTCGTTTCATTTCCTGCGTTTGAGAGACAAATGGCAATTTATCACGTCAGACCATTTGTTTTAACACCTTTTGTGCGGCGAGATTTCGGTGCAATGTGTTCAGTGGGTGCGTGACGGTTTTACCGTTTGGGTTGTTTTTACCCCATAGCTTGACCCAAAATTGTATAATAAAAAAAAAACTTGCTTGATTGACCTCAAATTTTTAGGAGAGGTGCATTATCAGGAGACGAACATTCGTGTAAAATTTGGTTTCCATAAAACAAGCATGGGAAATATGATTGCACTTTACGCAGCAACTTACTGAACACACATTTTTAGGTATAGCAAGTTGCTCGCCACGCGCAGCAACAACAGTCCAATGCTGTGAACCGAGTCCAGTTGCTCGATTGAAAAATCAATAACTCCGAGTGTTCTTGGCGAATTGAACTCAACTTTTCGGGAAAACTGTATAAATATCAGCTGAACATTCCTGTAAATTGCTGATGAAAAGAAACTGGTTTCCAAAAAGTTATGATGATTTACATCACAATTTCTAACCCCACTGAAAGGCATAAAGTTTTGTAGTTGACGCGCTTGAAGTGTTCCGATCCGAATCCACTCAACCCCGAAGGCTTTTGTCAGAATTACTTTGAATTTTCAGAGATGATGCGCATGGGAATAAAAAACATTTGCCAATACTTTTTTTGCACAAGCGCGAGCACAAGGAAGTTATCTTGTTATACGCAATAACAGTCAGGACCGAAGTGATTTGTAAAATGTTTTTTATAGCCTAAGTCTAGACAAACATTGCTGGATACCAAAATACGTATCTAAAATTCTTGTTTTTATAACCTAAAATTGTGAAGGGTTGTGCGAGTAGGTATAGAAAATGTTGGTGTACACTTTCATTTGTTGTGTGAAGATTTCATATAAACTGACCAAAGACTTTTTGAGATAAAAAAACTTGCACCAAACCATCTTCCTAGGCTCGATCTACAAGAATTGTGTCAAAAAAGAGATGCTAACAATTATTCCGTAAAACACGATCATTTTTTCGTAATCTTTGGCTTGCATTGTGGCTGCAACACATCGCAAACCAACGAGTAAAAAAATCGTTGGCACTTCTGTTGAACAATGCCACAACATTTTATCATAAGCATGACTAGTAGAATTGATATTTTTCTTTACATAAGCAGTACAATGTCCAAATGTGTCAAATGGTATTCAGCACTTCACTGAAATTCTACCTTTATTAGTGGTGTTACATGCATTTTCGAGCAATATGCATTTAAGCCCGGTGTGATCTATCATGAAAATTTCATGAAAACTGACCAAAGACTTTTTGAGATATATGTTGAACAATGTCACAAATTTTTATCATAAACTGGACTAGTAGAATTGATGTTTTTTAATTCACATAAGCAGTAAAATTTCCAAATACGTCAAATGGTATTCAACACTTCATTGAAATTCTACCTTTATTAGTGGTTTAAATGTATTTTCGAGCAATATGCATTTAGGCCTGGTGTGATCTATCATGCGATTAGGAGATCGTTTTTCACGATAGCCAACAGAGCCAACCTAAAAGGGAATAGTGTCATAGTAAATGCCTTTCATTCGTGTTTTGTTTTCTAATTGTTGTTTCAGCACAATATGCTTTCCATGTACACGTAACTGCACAAGCTCAGTCTGGAAACGTGATTGTCATTTAACTACTTTTTAGACTCCTTTCTTAAGTCTTTTGTTCTCGCTTCCAAGTGTAAGAAGAACCATTGATTCTACTTCTAACCATGTCGGGAATATGTTTAAGACATTGTTTTTTTCTGATCTATGGATAAACAAAACAGTTTCCAAACGTAGCGCGCAGCATGCTTCAGGGCATACCATTTAAATACTTCTTTTAGATATAAGCTATTTTTTGCCAAAAATGCTGTGAGCTATGTGTGCTTTCAAAAAATTAAGCCCATCTCCTTGACTACGCGCCTGCGCTCAAAAATCTTTGGGAACCGCTGATCTAGCCAGTGAAGCGTAAGCGGTTGAAATCATTTTTTTAAATCCCTTAATGTTTATATAACAAAATCCAATGACAGGGAAAAAATTATTTTAGTTCCATTTTAGTCCCATACGCTTTATCGAGAAAACAGATTACAAGCAATCTTTAAGTAATGGCACTGCTAATGCCCTCGGCACTGACAATACAAAAGGCGTCATCCTACATACATTAAGTTTTGCTGCTGATTGTTCCTGTTGCAGCTGAATGATTTCAAATTTACTGTAGGATTCGGTGGCAAACATCAAATGAAGATTGAAACACTTTCGAACTACGTACAAGTCGGAGTCTGATTGGCCTACTTGAGAAAACTGTTTTTTTACTTTCCAGCAAGTTATGTGAAATCATTGATGAAAACGTTAAGGCTCTACATAACTATTGTTGAAGCGTCACAATACATGTTTAATCATTACAAATCAATATCTACAATTAATGCTATTTTTGCTGAAAAGTGTCTATGGCCTAAACGCGTGATGAAAAAGACTTTGGAACTGGGTTGCTTCATAGCCAAAGTTTGAGCTTCAATGCATACAAAATGTAGGCTATATCACGCATTATTCAACATTTCGTTCTAAAGCTGTGCAAAAACAAAAATCTGCGACATTCTTAAGGCTGCGGCTAATGCTGCAGACAAGGGAAAGTTATACACTATTTGTAGCACGCCAGAGATATTATAGAGGAGATTTTGCGATGGTCTTGAAATGAAGTGTGCACCACCATTATGTGGGATGCAGCAAGTTGGTGCACCCGAAACAGCTGCGAAAAGCGTCATTTCTTGAGAATTCCAGGAAAATGTTAAATCCAGGCCGATCAATGATATGAATGCAAGCACTGTAATTATTATTATGAGGCACTATATCATTTGCAGCATTCTACACATTTACCTCCAGCTACGCATCCAAACAAGCTACTGAACGAAAAGTCGTGATATAATCACCAATCACTTCTCCTTGTCTTCTTTTTGAAATTGAAACCTCGTTCCTGTTTATATGACTGTCTTCATGTGCAATAAGTGGCTTTGACAACACGATTAACTTGACTTTCCTAAAAAATTGCGAAGCAAAGAAAAATGATTTCACGTAACTTTGCCATGCACAGCACTTTCCAGCTTCACATCAAATTTGCACTTTTTGTATTCTTTTCTTTTATGGAAATTCTTTGCAATCCCTCAACAATTCCGTTAAAGTGTTGTTATCACGGCACTTCGTAGATTATCACGCAGTTTTATTTGACTTGAAAAAGCGATTTCATTCTGAATGCTTTTTCATCTTTAGAGACATTGTTGTCAGGGAACTGCCTTCCGGCATATTTTATCTTTTATGTATATTTCAATTTCTTACTTGGATTTAGGTTTGCAATAATCAATCGTTTAAAAATCGTTTCAAAATAATGATTTTTAAATGCCATTTTGAAAATCTTCATAGCATTATCATGTCTCAGAAAATAATTTGCATGCTTTGTTTGTTCTTTCGATGCACAGTACTTGTGCTTTTGCAGGAGAAGGCAGATTTTGAAACATCATCTTTCATAAAAGTACAAAAATTGTTGAAATGTGTGTTCAAAATCGGTTGTTGTTACTTTAAATTACAACTTATCTGTGCAGTAGCTTGATTAAGAGTCATCTTACATGATTTTCCTGTTTGAAACACCAACACAGATCTAAAACTTCGACCATATTTGATTATGAACAGTTTTTCTTTTTATTATCAAAGAGAGTACTGCAACAATTTCTACATTATACACAAATAATGCAAGTAAATTGCACATGAACATAAACGGTTCTTCACCGAGAAGGGCTGAAAAGGATGTTCTAGCTTTATTTGCAATTACTTTTGTTCACCAAAATGTGCGTATGTCCTGATAACTCTCTGAAACACACCAGTAAAAAATAAAGCAAGGCATTGGACAAGCAGGTTTAACGCATTCACACCCACATACAACGGATTACGCCTGATGTACAAATAAAGCTTAAAAACAGCACACAGACAGATGAAAGAATACAGGCGTAGATATGTGGCAAAAGCACAAAATTGTGTATATATGGAGCAAACGCACTTATTTTTAAGGAACACATGCGTATGTGCGGACGCTAGGAAGAAGCACTCGCATATCTGCAGCGGCTAACACGTTTAGCATGGTTTTCATCACCGCTGAAATAGTGCTGTAACAAGATCCAACCAAAATGATTCATAAAGTGAAGAGAGGAATAGGATGTTCCAAAGGATCGGGAATCATTTGGTCTGCGAACCACTCTTAGGCGAAACTACTCGAAGTGCAAAGAGAACAGTTAGTTATTAGAAATAGGTCAAAAAGCTTTTGCTCTCCGTATAAGGGTTTACATGCGCAGTGCTTTTATACGATTAATGGACAAAAAATGCA
>Ga0210059_1009824_pt1 | contig 14865 bp, 5 predicted proteins | sample Ectturendosymbi2_FD_188042 | JGI IMG/M metagenome (GOLD analysis project Ga0210059, IMG submission 188042) | Ecteinascidia turbinata endosymbiont from Florida, USA - Sample 2 (SPAdes) (version 2) | ecosystem: Host-associated > Tunicates > Ascidians > Unclassified | place: Key West, Florida...
GAATGTGTTACCAAGGTATGATGTTGCTGATGCTACGAAAGTGCTATGCCCGTGTTTATCAATCTCATTTTCACAGAAACTTCCTTTTTTAGACTTGCATCTACGAAAACGGATCTGACTGTCCTGTCGTGAAAGATCTTGAAAATAAACGGAAATTATGCCCTGTGAATGATGTATTATGCAAGAAATACGAAAAGAAAATGTTAGAAAAAGTCGACGATTGCTGTTCACAAGCGAAGTATGGGTGTGGAATGCTAACTGCTATTCGTGTTCACTGTATACGCTGGGGATTGCCAACAGTCTGCTTTTTTGTCAATTTTTGGTCATAGACCGAAATGCCTTTTTATATGGCCGAAAAATTTTATTCATTTTGATCAAAATGTCTGAAAAATATAGATTAATGAAGACTGTTGCGGGGGTTTTTAATACAACTGTGAGACAAACGACCGAAATGTCTCAATGACCACATGTCTCAGCAAAAAGTGGCCGAAATATCTCAGTGAAAAAAAAAACAGCCTACAGCTAGATTGGTTACTTTGATGTTGCACTAAATGCAAAACACAGCAGATTTGAAGAGACTTTGGAGCATAAAATTGAGATAGACTTAACAGTTTCATCAACACTAAAAGAGCCCACAAAAATATATGCAGGTTTTATTTTGAGACGTTCGCATTATTCTTAATCCATCTACAGTCAAAAAATAAAGCAACACTTGGCATTGATAGCAGTTCAAAACCAAAAGGCTCTGTGACTCAAGAAATAACAGGGTGACGCAAAAGACGTCAAAAGCAAAAATAAGATCGTCAACCATGTCAAAATCGCTAAAAGTAAAAGCAGGACAAATAGCTATGCAGAAAATGCAAGAACAAAACTTAGGTAAGGTCATAATCTACGAAAACAAGCCAAGACCAGCAGGAAGGGGCCGTTCACAGAACCCTGTATGCGAAAGATGCAAAAAAGTTTAACAAATTGGTACTACAACCAGCACCCTATGTCTACTGTTGCGATCGGAAAGCTCGAGCGGCAAGTGCGCAAAGCTTCACACTGGCAACAAGCAACAGTGGAGACATGCCATGATCACTCTTATCGCTTGTTCGCGCCATATGTATGTGGATGTTATTCTTCGCGCACATCCCGTTCGTGGTGAATCACGCATATAACTCAAACGCCAAACGAAGAGGTTGTAGCAACATCCCCTTCTTTTTACAACGAACCGCACGGGTCGCACGTTCTTTTTGCGAAGGCTGCACCTGACACGACCTTCACATCCTGGTCACAACACCATTTTATTGCGATCGGAAAGTCCGAGTGGCAAGTGCGCAAGGCTTTACACTGTGGCAGCAAGCAACAACAGGGATCACATGCCATGATCACTCTATTATTGCTTGTACGCGCCACGTATATGTGGATGTTATTCTTCGCACACAACCCGTCTGTGGTGAATCGCATACTTAACGCAACGCCAACGGAGTTGGGTTAATATTTGTTAATCGCATTGAAGCCCGAAGTAATCGGTATGCATTTTCACAAAGCAGTCAGCGACAGCAGTCAGTTACAGATTGGAGCAATGGTGTGGATAGTTGGTGCAACATCATCATAGGCAATGCGATGGTTGAGATAGTTGGTTTATGAGCGAAGTAACACTGGACAAAAGGGCGAGAAAACGTACAGAAAGCACGAACATTCGGAAGGTAATAGCTATGCAATAAAGTGAAGGCAAGTGGGGGAAAAGTTATACTTACTGGTCAATACGCTGGGGACAACCAAAATAAGAACAAACACGCGTACTACGTTTGCCTACATCCACGCGATAGAAGATGTGAATCTTTTCTTTGCTTTTCTCGACAGTGACAAATTCCAAGGAAGGTGAGTTTTCAGTCATTTTAAAGCGATCAACTGCATTGCATAAAATTCTTCAGTGAATGAAATGACACAGATAATACTGTTACGAAGAAGTTTGGAAGATGTTTACAATATTTTAAGTAACAAATGTCAAAAGGACAGCAACGATGACTTGGTCAGGTTCTCTAATAAGAATAAGCCTACAAATGAATTTAAGCTGCTAATGAGATATATGTATCTTGCTTTCGAAATTTGCAATGGTCGCTACTTTCGTTGAAATGTTAAAGACGACATAAAAAAGCAGGCAAATTTTGTGAAAATGTTTCTTCTTCTTCGCATAAACAATACAGAGCGAGTTGTCGTCAAAAATTAATGCTCAGGATATATTCCAGTAGATCTTCCCTGTTGATATGGGAGATGCTCAATGTTTGCTTTAATGCGATCGACTCCAGTCTTGCACCGGCTTAGTTGTATCCAAGCTTTTGTGGTGTACTGGTATCCATCTGGTTTTGCAGTCAGTTCATTAATGTATAGTTTCTGGGGTGAGGGGACCTGTGGGAAAGCAATATCTTCTCTTTAGAGATGCTCCACATATGGCCGTAGCAGTCACCTTGATTCTAACCGAATAGGAGTTGGGTGTATATTCAGCGTGTGATGTAACAAATGGTCAACAAGTTTAGCTTTGGTGTAGTTGTGGAAACTCAGAAGTGAAGTATCACGTCTGAGTTTTTGAGGACTGATTCCAGCCACAAGGAGTTGATAACTTACTGGGGTGCTTTTCACGCATCCTGTAATTGTTTGCATGGCTTCATTCAGCACCACATCAATTTTGTGCGAATGTGAGCTGCGACACCAGACTGGCGCGCAATATTCAGCTGGACCATATACCAGGGCTAGAGTAGATATTTTTAAGAGCTCTGTTTGGATGCTCCCCATTTTATGCCAGCCTGTCTTTAAACCAGGGACACTCTAGCTGAGACGTTGCTCTTCAGTTGTTCGATGTGATGTTTGAATGATAGGCTGCGATCAAGATTGATTCCAAGATATCGTGGAGTAGGCTCATATTTGATGATTTGCTGTTGATCCAGACAAATTTTAGTTGCTTATTAACTTGGTGGTTGCAGATATGGAAGGCAGATGAAAAAGTTTTGTTTTTCACAATTTTAACCTCCACCGTTTTAGGAAATTTTGCACAATATTCATATCATGAGACAGGATGCCTTCTACCTACTTGGATGTAGGTGCAGCAATAGTCTGAGCAATGCCGTCTGCATACAAGTACCGATCAGCAACTGTTGTGGAAAAGTCCGACGTATAGATTTTACACAATGTTGGGGCTAAGACAAAACCCTGTGGCATGCCGTTTTTTAGCCAGCTTTGGGAGCGGCTCTTCTCACCATCATTAGTCACTAGACAAAGGTTCTTGTATAAAGTAGTTCCATTATAAAATTAGTCATTTTCTTACACTTAATGATTTTTAACAGCTTTAGGTGAAGATCCTTGTGCCAGACAGTGTCATAAGCTGACGTCAAACCCAGGAAGACAGTACCGCACATTTTTTGTTGTTGAATGCCAGTTCGATGTTCTGTGAAGGCCGCGTAACTTGACCAACTGTGGATTTCCCGTGACGGAAGCCCGCATGCTCCTTGGGTGGGCAAGGGTCTACAATGGGATATATTCCGCTTAGAACTATGCGTTCCAGTAGCTTGTACGAGGTACACAGCAGTGATATGGGTCGATAGCCTTGTGGAAGTTTTGAGTCTTTACCAGGTTTCAGAATAGCAACAATAGAAGCAAACTGTTCTGTCTTCAATTGATTCCTAGGATGTGGTGAAAATGCTGTTTCTGCAAAAATGATATTAATTTTGTTACAGAACAAGGTAAACCGGATTAATGACTAACTGTAAAGTATTTCGCGCTGTAAAAGCAACCGTAATGATTAATTTACTGATTGGTTTTGTTAAAAACTGGATGAATGTTCAGAGAGAGATGCTACGCAAAAGAACAGAATAGGTTAGCAAGTTGTCAGTGAGTTTGTTTTTATACTAGCGTCCACATGGTCATCAAATGATGTTCAAGTGAAGCAGTCTTGGTCAGTTGCATGAATATTTCCTTATCGGATTAAAACGTGACATGCCCTGGCACGGCTTTTTGCAACACAGTCCGTTACAGGTTAAGTTAGAGCAGTGTTTATCAACCCCGAGTCCGCAAGCACAAGGGGCAAACAAGTTTGCTGTAATGCCCTCACACAATAATAACTGTATCAACTTCATACCATCCACGATTTTGTTCGTACAGCGATTAAAAAGCACCTAACCAGCGTGAAAAAGTCAAACATTTGCTGTTCCACATGGCATTCATACTTTTGAGGTAGTGTGGTTAACAGCTTAAAGTTGTTATCAAAACTGCAGTTTGTTTTTGCCGTCTTAGTTTATAATTGCTGAACGAAAGCAGGCGTTTGTGTATAAAAACAACTACTTGAAACTTTGATTACTTCAGTCGTGGTAAACGGTGAAATCCGGCCACAGTTCGTGCATTGCTTAGAAGTCCTTGCTCACGGATCTCTCAAAGACGCTTAACTATCGAGGAAAAAATATGTAAAATACCATGACGAAATTCTTGAGCTTTTTAAGAGAAAAAACACCAAATTGAAGTTGTACTTATCGTCCATCTACTTCAGGAGTAAAAACGTACTCCCATAGTAAAGCAGTGCGTGCTTCTTTTTCTATTGCTTGGAAAAATGCAAGAGCAAAAACACCTTATACAGCAGGAAAGAGCTTGGTCAAACCAGCACCTGTGAAAATAGCCAGAATAATGTGCAGCGATGCCGCGCAGCTCAAGGGTGTGCAACCGAACAGCACTGCCAGCCTAAATGCACATAACCAGATTATTCCACGGGCCACAGCTGTATGTGTGAAGCTTTGCGGGTTAGGCAAATCGCTGTCAGCCCACTAAAAATTGGCAATGACCTTAACCTGCATTCTCTGTGTGTTTGTTTGATTAAATCGCCATTGTTCCACGAGGTGTGGACAGCACAGCTGTTCAGGTTTAGACAGAATTGCGGTTGGGCTCTGTTCTGTCTAAACCTGATTTTCTGCCCGTATTCTAACAAGCCACGTATTTTTGTACTGTGTGAAAAGAAGCCTGCATAAGAATCGTTTGATTAAGCTATTCACTCGGGCACGTTGATCGCAGTCTCACCCTAACAATCGATTTTTCAAACTTGTGGAAGCACGGCTACAGATCATGCTTCTTTTCACACGTTATATAACTATACGTGGCTTAAAGCTGTCAGCAGTGTCACTGTATCGCTGGATTACCTGCCAAGATGTCTGTGTTCAACAGGCATACGCAGGGTTCCCATTCAGTGATTTCAAATAAACCCAGATTGCCCACCAAAAAAACTATATTCGTACAATAAAAACCAAGAAAGCTTGTGTTACGCACAGAAACATGGGTGTGCTTATTTGAATTGAAACGATAATCGAATACTGATTTAATTATAGTTCCTCTTCCAAATTTCTTCTGCAACGCAAACATTAACATTTGAACGACCTTTTTGTTTCTTAAGACAAGACTTTTTTCATAGTGCTGGTAACATACTCCGTTGATGATATTTGCCATTAATTGTAGAAGTACATTTGTTATTAGAGTAGGAAATTTTTTGCAATCTTGAACTGCAGCGGGATCTAAAATCCCACAAAAATATATACCCAATTCCTTCTTCCTGTAACTGCAATTTTTTTTTTAATTTGTTTGCATAGGGAAACACCGAAATTTAAACAATCGGTCCTAACCCTCTTCTCACCAGTCTCTTCAATTATTATCATTAGACAACAAAATTATCTATGTAACCCCGACAATGATCTTGCATGAGGATATGAAACCGATTGAACACGTTCTGCTTCATCCGATATGCGTATACTTTATTACCTGATGTGCGCATGCAAACAGTGTAATATAAAGTTATCTCTATATAACTGAACACATTGCAGTTGCTGATGAATTTATCACTTCAGAAACAACGCGATTTATCATAATTAACGAAATTTTTCATAAGTAAATCTAGACACTCAGATCGAATGAAAAAACAGATCTGGGTGGAAAAAACCCGCAGTGGGAGCCCTGGTCGCATGCGGAAAACACGTGTCACCGTAACTTGAAGTGAGCATTTGAGGATTTATTGCCGTGTTATTGTTACGCAGGCAACACCAACAGTAGAACAACCGATAGCAGGTTTCGCAACCTGTCTGGAGGCAAAGGAGCATGGACATGAGCGAACTGCAATCTTATCATTGCATATTCGAACAAATTAAGCACATACGAAGCGCCGTACATGGTCATCCTCAATTGTCTTTGAACTGAAGTGCAGGCTGTCAAATCGCATCAGTTTCGACGTTTTTGACCGGTGCTTCTGCAAATTTGAAATAGGGCATGTGAAACTTCCCAGTTGCGCTAAGCGTTTAGGGGGCCTCGCGGTCACGATTCTGCCCGGGGCCTCCCGTTCATTTGATCCGGCCCTGTTTCTAACTCTTCCGCATTTGCAGAAGAGGTAGAAATTGAATTGCGGTTAGGCGCTGATAAATTATTGCTGCTGCGAACCGAAGTCAAAATCTTATTTCAGAGTTGGGCGAGACTACAGATTTTGAAAACGATGCACAGTTCATGGTGTTCGTGAGGTACCGTGCGACTGAGGACCGCATACGTGGAAAATATTCTCTTGCTGTCCACTTGCCAAACATACTACAAGAAAAGAAATGTTTAAGAAAGTAGATTCCTTCACTAAGGGACATCAGCTTTCGCGAACTCACAGCGTGTTTGTTTGTGCCGATGGTGCTTATTGGGCCATGATAAGATTCAACAAGACTTCATGAATTTATGAAAAACGAAAACAAAAATATTTAGGTAGTTTTGTCTTCTTCGCCGAGAAAAAATCAGACAGCGAAGAAATTTAAGATCTGACAGTTTTTGAAGGGATTTCATCTGCTGTTAATCACACCAAAAGCCGTTCCTTACGCATTCGTTAATTTGGTGCTTTGTGCGGCGTGATGGGGGCAGAACACAGTGGACGTTTGTTTCATTTGAGCATCCGATGGCTCATGAGGAAAGATGCTGGAAAGAGTGGCCCACGCAATGCACCGATGCGTTATTAAAAAAACAGAATCATAGGTTTGCTGAACAATTCATCGACAGCAAGTTGATTGCCAAATATTCTTAGGTGATTTTTTATACGTTTCAATCAGTTAAACAGCTCCAGGAAAGGGAAAGGTAAAATACTTTTAGATATGTCCGAGACATCGTCGCGTTTAAAAGTAAAATACAGTTGTGGATTCATCGAATTGAAAATGGAAGAATATCTGCCTTTGTAGAATTAAACTCATTTGCAGAAGAGGTAGAAATTGATTTGCACTGCATTTGTCAAATCTTTCTTGAGCGCCTTACTACATCTCTCCGAGGTGGATAGATTTATCTCTTCTCACAATCACATCAAAACATTTAACTGAGTGCGAAGCCCTTTTGAGGTGCCAGAGCTACAGGTTCATTGCGAAGTGGATTGCATTGATGAACAGAAGACTGAGCTGCTAAGTCGACAACTGTAGAGTCTGACTCAATTTTGAGTGGATGTGCAGACAATGGAACCAAATCTGATCTGTGTCGGCAGGCAACAAAAGCTCTTTTTTCCTACACATACCGTTGTGAAGCTGTTTTTCAACGATACAAGTATTTTTAAAACCAGGCACCGATAACCAACTTCAATCAGAAGACGCCATCAGATGTGCGTTGAAGATCACAGGCCCTTATTTCAACAAACCTGTGAAACAAACTCAGATACAAGATTCTCATTGAAATTTGTGAATGTGGGCGATGAATCAAATTTGCGAAAACTAGTGTTTGTATCATTCTCGTAGTCGTAGTCTATCTTAAATCCGCGAAGATTTATACTAGTCCGAAAATAGTCCTTGTCTTAAAGGTTGAGAAACACTGGATTAGAGCAATGATGTGGTGAGTTTGGACCAAATGTCAGAAAAGTTGTCTTATCTCTAAAATAGTACATTAATCAAAAAATGATTATGTTGCCATTACGCATAAATATTAATATTGAAAGACTGAAAAAATATTGGAAAACAAAAAACTATCAAACACATGAAAAGAATCAAAAACATCAAAACATCAAAAACATGTAAAAAATGAAAATATTATCATAACGCAAAGTTGTGGGTCGGGGGTAGGGAGGCAGGTTGGAGGAGACTCCAGCTGCTCTTGTTGCACCGGCTGCAATCACTAAAAACCGTGAAATGTCTACCCAAAACCTTTTTATTACTACTGATCCGCCTTTCTGACTGCTTTCTGCAAAAGCTGGTAAATTGGCATTTTAATTTTTTTTCTCAGAATCCAGTAACGTTACTGCGCCCACTACGTCACGTCACACTGCCCCAGCAAATTTTAAATCCGTAGTTACCCAATTTGTAAGTGAAAGTATACGAAATTTCGCATCTTACGGTGTTTTCATTTATTCTCTAGCCCGATCGGTTGGAGAGTTATCAAGGAAAGGGCATGAAAGTCAATTAGGTGACTGTCATCAAAAGGCTAAAGGACTCGATTTAAGCAAAAACAAAAAAATTAATGAAGTAACATCAAGAAATTTGAACTCTTTGCAGATGCGCTTGCGATGAATCTGCATGTGACTCAGGCCCTACCACGTGTACAAATGGAGAGTTGACCGTCATACCAGAAGAGAGTAATCCTGATTGCTGCAACGTTACGAAATGTTGTCAGGACACGTGCGACGACCAAGGAGTGCACTGGAAGGTGAAACAGGCTTGACTCTTGATTCAGAGCGCTAAGAAAATCAAAAATCGGTCCTGAAATATATAGCAGAAAGTTAATCTTTTAGTCAAAATGCGTCGTGTCATTTGAGTAAAAAAAAAAGTTTCCTGGAAGCCACTGCAACATACCAATATTCTAATTAAAACACAGGTGAGTTGCCCAAAAACTTAGTGACAATGGTGAAGATATCTCGGTAGGTAATGTTTGCCTACTTAGTCAATAGGTGTAGCTTCTTGTTTTACAGCACGGAGACGTTTGGGATATTACTAAGTGCTTTCAAAAGCGATGCGAGTGCAGCTTTTGTGAATCTTGCAACGTGGTTGAGGAACCCTTGCATCGTTGTCCAAAACAAGAGATCCCGACCTGCGTCGATGGAAGGCCTCCGGTTAAGGTGGAAAACAGAACAGACCCCTGCTGTCCAACTTACGAGTGTCGATGTAGGTTTCATCGAAATTAAACTGTGTTAGCTTTAGACTAGCCAAACAGCTAAAGTTGTTTGTTTTAAGGTGTTTCACGAAACACTACCAGATTGCACTCGGTATGCTTCTATTGCGTTTGCTTTTGAATGTTATATTTTTCACCAAAAATGAAGCTGTTTTTCCGGGTATCTCGACCCATGTTTTTTCGACAGGTGACTGCCTCGTATTTGGTGATCCTCATTACATAACTTTTGATAGCTCTTACTACGCTTTCATGGGAAAATGTGTTTACACACTGGTAAAGTACAGGGACTCTTCGAAGCTGCATATCTACAGGTAATGCAATCACGAGTTCTTGTTCATGTTAAGCAAATCCAAGCAAATCCAAGCAAATCCCACCAAACCATAATATTGAAATTGTTTCTTTCTTGCAGTGACAACACTGTGTGTAACCGGTTTACTGAAGCAACGTGTCTGAAGCGTATTTTCGTCAAATGGGGAAAAACTTTAATTGAACTCTATCAAAATGATCCATTTACACTCGCGCAATCGGTAAGACAACGGTTTTTGTGGCATTCGGTTTAAAACTATAAATACGGTTTTGATTTCATTCTCCATTCTTTGAGTATGTATTGTCCATCAGTCCATGGTTTCTTGTTTTTCCGTGAGCTTATTAACGATACTTTTTTAGTTCAAATTTGCTTTCAATTTTTGCGCGGTGTGAATTGCTTGGTAAATTACGTACAAGTTAAATTAACCACACAGTGTTTAGTAAATTTTTTGAACTTCCTTATTTTTCACTCAGAGCAACAGCATTCACGTAAAGCAGGGGAAAATAAGGGATTTTACACCAATTGCGTACTGTAAAAGCGAAATAACAATTTGAGAAGGGGCGTTTTGTTAATGCGTTACTCTAACCAATAACATTTTTTCAAAGTTTGTGTCAGCTTTCTGGAAGCTTGGTGGATGAGCTCCTGCAATTACAAAAAAGTGTCCAAGTTGGTGATTAGTTTGACGCTATTGGAACAACTGCTAAGCGGAACATCGACATATACTGTATTCTTTTGTAACACGCCCTTAATTATGTGCCAAGGTCAAAGTAAATGACGATCAACTATCAGAATTTCCTTGGATGAAAAATGGCATTCACATAATGCCACGTGGAAGAAGAACGTATTTGACTATACCAGAAATTGGCCTCAAACTTCAGTATTCTGGTTTGGGCATACCATATACCATCATCTCCGTTCCAATGTCAACTATGTACAACAAAACTGTGGGTCTTTGCGGTAAGGTTTCTTTTTGTGTTTTTGCTGCATATGCGTGGGTGTGGGAGTGATAGCGATGATTATGTTTGGTGTGACTTTTATGTAATCAGCTTGAATGCAAATCTTCTAAATACAGATAAAATTTGAAAGTTTTGTCTCAATTAAGCTTGTACATATGAACAAGCATAAGTTTTGTTTGATTCATGCCGTTGTCGCCACCACTCTTGTCTTTCGCTAAAACTTAACTATCTTCAGCCCATGGCGGCAACATATTTGACCAAGATTTTTAATCCATAACTCGCCGGCCGATCGAACCACAGAGCTGTTCAAACCCTCTACGGATTCAGCAATTCTTAAGTTGAGATTGAAAATTTTTCTTTTGTTTTGGGTTTGGGGTTATCTGTGGGGGATGTCACAAGTAGGGGTTCTTTTGCCTTTTTGGCGAACTTTACCCTTCCCTGGACGCCAAGCCAATGAGCCAAAATTTTAGCTCAATTTTTTTGGAATCTAGTCTTTAGAGCCCTCGATTGGCTTTCTAGCATATCTGGAGCCAAAATTATGGCTGAAAACCCAGTTTATGACAAAAATAAAAAAGTTGCACAAAAGGTATCATTAGCTTTTTCGGGCCAAATTTGGTCAGCCATAACTCGGCAGCAGATTGAGCTGGAGAGCTATTAACCCTGTAAAAAGTCAAAGAGTCGTGAAGTCGTAAAGAGTCGTAAAGAGTAGTTTAGAATGAAAAAAATTAAGTTTTGTACTTGGAGTTTGTGGTTGCTGACGTCGTGAGTGGGGTATGTTTTGCGTTTCTTTTGATTACGTCATTGCCGATCTAATCGAGCCGATTTAGTGGCTCAAAGTTTTATTGGATTCTTGGCTATAATACGACTCTTTACAGACCTTGATCGACTATCTAGCATTTCTGGTTCAAACGTTATTGCCAAAAAAAACAAAAATGTTTACAGATACCTGGGGGATTTCCTCGGGATTTCTCTAATTAATATTCGGTTATTTTGCCATAACGTTTCACCCAGAAGTGCTACAAAGTGAATCAAACCCTCCAAAGACTCATATTATAGCCTAGAATCCATTGCCGTACTTTACAGTGGGCCTATCCTTGACATTGCCTTTACTTTATAGGTTACCTTGTCGCCAAATGTGTTCAATGAATAGTTTTTATTTATGTGGTCATGAAAAGGCCACATTGTATTTGTCAGTGGCCACATATTGTTTCATTTTGCCATTTTATTGGTTCTCGACTTGTCCTTAACACTGTGTAGCTTATTGCAGTAAACGAGTTGTGTTTTTTGCAATTAAGCATTTTGCTGTAGTTACTGTTATAATGCTCGATACATACTTACTGAGGTAATAAAAAAATTTTGCCAATTTATTTCAAGAGTTCTGCTTAAAAGTAAGGTCTGTGAAGTGCAAATATTGGACAGGCTTCATCAACGTAACACAGATGTACAGTAACACCTGTGAGTTCACAACTTCGTGGTTCAACCGAAATTTGGGTTTGCTTTCACTTTCAGTCAAGAGCAATCGATCACTGTTTGTAATCTCTTAAAAAGGGTTAAAAAAACAAATTTTATGCCTGGAAAACCAAGTCAAACTGAAATACATTTAACCAACAGATTAATAACGAAATACAGCGATAATTGCACCGTTCAGATATTTTTCTCCAAACAACCTCAAAAATATTTTTTCTTCCAAAAACGTCTCTATAACCGTCCATTTAAAACGAGAGGCTTTTTCAAATTGGTCTATGCAGCTTCTGCAGTTGAGCGCGGAAGAAAGCGCCACCAGTATTTTCTTGTCTTTCGTACTATTCCACATCGTGCATGACGCCTCTCCAGCCCTTTAGCAGTACTTGCGCCTTGCCTCTATTTTAGTTTTGCGTCGCAATGGGATGCTTCGTCGTGAGTGTTGCATAGACAAATATCTGTTATCTTTATCATCGTTTTCAGTGTTGCGTGCTAAATGATCATTACCTATTGAATAAATCTGTGTATTTTTCATACAAACTGAAAGTAAACTTCGCAAGCTTTCAGAGTGGCAAAAATGTAATTGCTGTGACGATAGAAATCAACACAGATTACCATTTTATTCTCATGACCGACAGGCACATGTTCCAACGTTAAAGAAGACGATTTCGAAGGAAAAGACAAAACTTTGATTGATTCAAATAATGAATTCGGTGCCAGCTGGCTCGTTAACAAGACCGACGAAGAATGTGAATGCAACCCTTTGGTCGATCGCACTTGCTTGGATTGCACACGGTGAGTGATATTGAGTATTTACAAGTGAGCGGGCATGTTTCTTGAGGAAAATCAAAAATCGTTTGAAGCAAGCACTTAAAAAGCGAATAAAAAGCAATCCTACTACGTATACTTAGTAGAAGATGGTGGTTTTATGAGATGATGTTTAAATGGGACATTTAGGTTTTTGCTGAGGTTTCGTATTAGGATTTTTTATGAGACGATATTCACTTCAAGGCTTTGCTATTCATACGCTTTTTAAAAATGTCTTTCTTCAGTCAAGGCACAATTTGAGAAACGTTGAATTTTGTTTTACCCTTTTTTCCAGATTTACAAAGTAGTTTGAATTTATTAACAAATCTTACGTGGATGTTTTTATCAGGTGCAAGCAAAGGTCTGACGCTTGTACCCATTTACATATACATACAAATATATAAGAATATATCTGAACTACACAGTTTTAGTTGCTATAAAATTTTCTTTTACTTTCACAGAAAATTGTCTAAAGATCATGCATAATGCTTTTGATAATGCTATCCAGTTGCTGACTCTTCAAACAAAATGTAGTGAAAGAGTTTTTCTATGCTTTCATGCACGGAACACAGTCAAAGTTCTTCCTTCGCAAAACAGATTCTATTTGTGCATGTTTCATCCCGAGGGTGATGGTTCTTACCCCTTCCCTCTTGTCAGATTTGTGTTTCATCCCAAGAGGATGGTTCGCACCCCTTCCCCCTGTCAGTTACGCCGCTCCCCCTCTGCATAATGTAAACATAAATATATTATTGCAGTAATTAATAAACCAAGCTTGCAGATTAAGCAAAAATATACTTCGAAATGTTTTCAATTCAACCTTGCTGCTAAGTTAAGATGCAGCAAGCATTTCGAACATTACTTGGGTTAAAGAGAAACAAGTAATCTGTGATGGTGCATTCACAATTTTGTGTAAAAGTGTGGTACTGAACGACGGGAGTGGCGTCGATGAAGCCCTCAGAATTAAAAAGCGACCTCGTTAAAACTCTTTACGACGACTCTGAGGACATGTGCAGAACCAAGAAAGCTCGATGGTAGAAATACCTTGTCTCAGTGCGGTTTCCATTTGTCAATAAAATCTGTGTTTGAAACGTCTTTTAAGAGCTAGCGCTCCTAAGATCAAAAAATTTCACAGTCAGCGAAACGTTGGTAAAATCATGCGCTGTGGAAATAGTGAACTGCTCTTGCAGACATCAAGAAGTAAAGAAACGTATTTCTTCGTTTGATAGGAGGATGTCAAGAAACTTAATTCTGCGCTTCAATTCTGTGTTTGATGATGCTGTTGCACAGTCAGAATACTGTGAAACAACACCATCCAACCCAGAATTGAAGACATTTTAAAGGATATTTTACAGTAGCTCAGATTACTAAAGATCTCCTAGAATCGCTCTGCCAGTTCAGCTTGCGACTCAACTAACTCACCGACGTAACAAGCTGCAGCAAATTGCTGGCTTTCTCACGCCACCTGATAGAATCTCTTATTAAGGAAAGAGTTCCTGTTCTGCTTTTTTTTAAACAACTACTTCATTGGAGGAAACGAATGTGTTGAACGATTTTGTGGAAGTAATACCTAGGAGTGGACCAAGCTCAAATCATTTTGTACGGACGGGGCTCCAAGCAATAATGCGAAAGTAATCTTGGTTTGCTGTGCTAAAAAATGCCCCTACGTCATCGTGACACAATTTGTGTTCAATCAGTGCGCTCTTGCAACGAAGACATTCCTTAAGGATCTCTGTGACGTAATGACGGTGATTGTCACAGTGTGAAATATGTCCGCGTAAGGCTTGGTTAAGAAACATCTTCCAAATCACTCATATATATCTCTGAGTTATTACCGAGGAAGCAGTTGCAGATTTACTTGATAGGAAAACACATGTTATAATAAATAATAATGTTTTAATTTTATTATAAACACAACCTTATGCGACAGGTCCTACACATTGCAACATTTTTGCCATGATTTGTTCTAACACACTTATATGAAAAAAGATTTTTGAAAGTTGTTGCCATGTGCCGTGATCGTGCATATTGTACAGTTTTGAGAAAATACAGGGTGTCCATAAAGTCCTGCACACATTTCAAAATGTAATTGCGAAGTAACTAAAGTAGATAAAATCATACAGTTTTTTGCAAAGTGAAGTTTGTTTATTAAAGTTTAAAATTAAAAAATTTGGAGTAGTTTAAGTAATAGCCATATTTCAAGAATTTGCTTTTTCATGCTAT
>Ga0210059_1009825_pt1 | contig 14865 bp, 9 predicted proteins | sample Ectturendosymbi2_FD_188042 | JGI IMG/M metagenome (GOLD analysis project Ga0210059, IMG submission 188042) | Ecteinascidia turbinata endosymbiont from Florida, USA - Sample 2 (SPAdes) (version 2) | ecosystem: Host-associated > Tunicates > Ascidians > Unclassified | place: Key West, Florida...
CATGTCTGAACGTTGTAAGGAAGAGAGCTGGCAAAATGCGCCTTTGGAACAAAAGTGGGTCGAGATGTTCAAAGAATTTGAAAAAAAACGCATACGCGTTGCAAACTTTTAAAAGCTGGTAGAGTTCATATTTTGTGTACCCGGAACATCCGCACCCGTTGAAAGAATTTTTTCCATCATGAAGAGCATGTGGTCTGAGTGCAGAAGCAGGATGCTGGAGTAGAACGTGAAAGCTGTTATCACATGTAAAATCAATACTGATTGGTCCTGCTCTGACTTTTACGAGAATGTAAAATTGAACAATATCTTTTTGAAGAAGGTGTTATCTACAGAAAAGTATGATTGGGCGAATAAGTAAATTTATTTTATTATTCTTTCTCCCTTTTGCTGTACAGAAAAAATCAAAATTCGAATTATTTTGTATCGTTAACGTCAACTCCTTTCTATTTTTCTAACTGAAACCGATATTTAGACAGAGAATATGCGCATGAACTCTCGATGACAATACGGTCAATGAAGGCAGCCGGGATGGCTTTAAATGTAGGCCTATGTAATAATATCGGAAAATGTAAAGTTAAAAAATCACAGCTAAGAGGTCTTGGTCTTTGGAGGCGTCCCGCTTTGAAGTCACAAAAATATGGTAAGCCTACCCCTGCCCTTCCATCCGGCTCTGCTTGTAGGGATGTTATTTCACAACGTTAGTGATTTTCCAGGTAATGAAGTCAAATGCAAACGGATGATCTGGTAAAGCAGCAAACAAACTTCACATTTGCTTGCTTTTTAATGAGACTTCTGAGCTTGTTTAGATTTCACTTGTTTTATGGAGTTAAATTTTTTACTGAGTGCAACCGGGAATTCTTCAAATTGGAATGAGTTTGTCGCGTTCTCGTTTTGCTTTTAATCAATTTCATGGACGAAAATGCGTGTTCGTATGTGAAAATCGTTCCAAAACGATAACTCTCTGCGAATTTTCGTAGTTCTGGGAAATTTTCTCGGTAAGGATTGCCAGAAATTAATTACACCAGAAGCACTAGGGACCGAAGAAGTCTCATTAAATTACGTTTACAATATTTAATTTATTTGGAAGTCGATGATTTCCACCTTGTATATTAACTGGCATTTTCATTATCTTTTGTTCACTAAGTAAGGATGGGTTAATAAATGCCAAATACAGTCTTCTTTAGATAAATCACAAGTTTTGCATTAACTTGATCTTGTCAACAGCACCTTCAATCTGCTCTTTTAAATGCTGAAACTGGCTCATATCATCATTTTCTAACTGCGAGATGAACAGTTTTAACTTCATGCATTAATATGATTTATTAAGTTAGGAAACAATTTGTTCTTGCTCTGCAGTTTGATATTCATATGATTGAGATGGTCAGTAACATTAACTAAAAATTCAAAATCATATAGCCGGCTGTTATCACATTAAAGTGCTCTTTCCTCAGGTGGCTCGTTTTTCTCTTCCTGAAAATCATGAACAGCATTGTTTCAAGATGCTAACAGGCAATTCACAAAGGATTTGTACGAAATAAAAAAACGATGCAATTGTTGGGAAGGCTTACTATCTTACTCTACGATCACAAAGATGCGCCACTTGAAATCATCCAATGTGCTAAACTTGACGCATGCGCCATAGATTGGCCACCCCTTCCCCACAGCTCGCACCAGCAGTGATTGTGACAAGGGCTGACGAAAGAAATGGGAACAACTGGGCACGCTGCAATTAGGATCTAAGCTTTGACAAATCACGCTTTAAAATACAGCGCTAGCAACTCTAATTAATTTTATGCTGTGTTATCAGAATATTTTTGCATCCATAAAATTCTGTCATGAAGATTCATGAAGAATTTTGCAGAGGTGCTTTTTGCCTAGCGTTTGCTTTTTTTTTCACTAGTTGCTAAAATTCGAATGTTACTGCAGTTGGGAATATCGCAATACAACAGTTTGAGTGTTCAATTGTGACCTAAAATTCAAACTGGAGATAGTTCCACGCGAAACGATTGGATTCTTAACTCTACGACAGTTAATTGTTTTCATGATTCAATGGTCTTGGCGTCCAAGATGTCACAGTTATTTGAAATTTTCAGACGGGTCTAGAAACAACTATATGCGGGGCCCGAGTCAGCTTTCGACGCCTCTTAACTACCAACCCACTCTTCGCATCTACGCTGCCACGAAAGCATGGGCGCAATTTGGTGGGGACACGGGAGACGTGTTCCCCCACTTTTCAGACGGGGGGGACATAATATGCCATGTCCCCACACTTTTTTCTCTTTAGTTTTTGTATTTGGAGAGGTTTCAACAATAAAAGTGACGTTTGTCACGTTTTGTGTGAAGAGGTTTTCATGTTAGGTGGTAGGCCATACATAGCCAAGTTAATGTTGAAACAGAGTTTGGTGTGGTATCACCGATTCTGTTAGTTTATGAATTTTAGCTTCGACAAAATAATTTTTAGCATTTTTCAAGTTACTAGAGCCCGTGAAAGATGGTTAACTTCTCTGTCCGACATTTTTCCCTGTGTGGTATACTGTTAGAAAGGTTATTTTCTTGTAAAAATGAGAATATTACAGCTGCACATGTGAGAGACCACAGTACAGCCATGATTTGTTCAGTGCAGAAATGTAACTGGCTTTGCTGTAGCGTTGGTTGTCACGTATTCGGAAACAGACAGCGTATAAATTTAATGATGCCAGTGTATATAATGTTGGAAAGTTAGATTGTCAGGCAAATCTCTGCGAAGTTTTTGCCGAAGACAAAAAGCAGCACTAGTATGGAGACTTATTTTTGAGATGGGGAGGTTAGCAAAAGAGTGTTTTCAACCATTAGTGAACAGGAATTAAATCAAAACGTTGGAGAAGTAACCTACATTCTGACCTACAGCTCAAAACGTAGGGCTTGACTCGGAAATAAGGATAAAATATACATTTATCTTCACTTTGTAATGTCGCGACAATGGTGACCACCAAAAGATATTTTTTTTCGTGACTCTTACACTTTGTGCTTGTTCTGAATGCATTGGTTCTTAAGTCATCTGATTTACTTGCGTTTAACCAAACCCACAATGCAGCAATGTTTTCATCCAAGTGCGAAACATTTGCTTTACAGATACTACATCACACTTAATTTTCTTGGGCATTCCTTTCGTGTTGAAGGTGGAACTTGGTACGTTTTTGCCAATTCACAGTTGTGCACTTTGATTTAATCTCAAATGTATTTTTGTGTCGTTATGCAAATAAAACTCTTAAAGTGAAACGTTTGACATGGTGCAGAGTTATAACTCTGGCCGGGCTCGGGCTTAAATTTGTCAAAATATTTCGGGCCTGCATACAAAATGTTTTTATAACATTAAGAGCAACGAATTTGTTTTTCGTGACGTAGATTTGTTGTCCTCACTGCGGTAACTTCTGTGAGTTAAGTGATTGCGATTTTTCTTAATCTAATTCTGTTTGCAAACACAGCTGCGTTCTTTTATTCTCTGCTGGGATTAGTCTCACACTATTTTTGAGAAGGCGACAGTGGTGAGGAAATTAGCACGCGATGGCGTTGCGTCGAAAAGATCAATCACTCACGCGATTCTTGGCTTGTTCCCTGGATAAGTAACCCTGAATTTTCGTCACACGAACACCAACCTGGGGTGGATGTTACCCCTTTATTAAAAAATAAAAAACAATACTTTTTTCAATTTGGGTTGATGACAAAATCTACACTGAAAATGTAGTTCTTATTCCGTTGCTTGTGCACTAATAAAGTCACTTTATACTTTAATTGATGCTGTTACTGATTAAAAGGAAAATACTAAAAATACCGAATTTTTTATAAAAGATTAAACTAAAAAATTTTATTAAACAAACATAACAGACTTGAAGAACTTTTACTGCTTCATGCTGGTACCGAGGTGTCTGAAGTATGCCCTGAGTGAATTATAGCCCTGTAATGCAACTGGAATGTATGTGGGAGGCATGCCAAAGATGGCCAAATTTTCATGCGAATGAATGAATGTGTATTGTTTCATATGATACAGCTAGTAAACAGAGGTAAGACAAAAACAACAGTTGGAGATCAAATGCACACAGTTAGTAAAATAAACAAGCACAGCTGTGATCAATGTCTTCAGTTGGCGTACTGGTAGGAAAGGCGATGAGAGCCATATCACCTGGTGCATGCCAGATGTCGGGGTGGGATCAACCCAAAATTACCAAGTATTCCAAACAGTGGAAAAGTACTGCGTAGGAGTACAAACTCGATTGCACCAGACCGCCTGTTTGACTAATAACCGCAGCTACTGAAGCGTTGAAAGCGCTGCCGCGTTTGTTTACATAAGAACAGGGTCGTCGCCAGCGGCGGGGCCAGTGGTGCCTAGCCCCCCATTTAAAATCTGTGTCCCCCCATGTCACGTTTGGCCCCCTTGTTGCTGCATACATTCAATACAGTATTTTAAAAATGTGGCCCCCTTCTTGTTTTTGTCCCCTCCTTTTGGTTTTTGGCTCCCCTGCTGCTACATCCTGGCGACGGGCCTGGATAAGAATCGGACGTTGTGCACGCATGGAGGGGTTGGATCAACCCGCGATAGCGTTGTAGGGTTGAGAAGCCTACAAACCGATTTTTCATTTCAACAGAGCTATCCTAGAAAGTTTCTTTTATGCCTACTACAGCGCCATTGTAGATATTTCCGTGATTATTTCTTTTTTTCTTGAGAAACATTATATTCGGCCGTATTATCGTTGACTAACATGCTACCTTTGTGCCAGATTACGCCAATGTTTTGGTCAAGGTGGTTGCTATTTTCGGTGTGATAAACCGTGTACCTGCAACTACACCTGCACCCAACATTTTTTGTTACTCCGCCGTTGCGCATATCTTAACTCTCTTGGTAAGTTTGGCTTTCAGGCCTTAATTGGGCTTCAAAAATAAAAGTCGGACCCGAGCCGGGTTCGGGCTCGGGCCGGGTTCAGGCTTCAGAATTAGGCCCTTTTACAACTCTGTGTGGGTATGTAGACAGGGGCCAACAAAGGAAGATTGAAAGCATACGTCCTCCGCCCACCAACAGTGAAAATAGATTGAAACCATTTTGTGAAGTAGGCTGCGCTATGTTTAGGCCAAATGTTTTTGCTGCTGGTAAGAGGATATCAATGGAGATTTTGGTAGGGGTGGGGCTGCACGCATGATGCCCAGTTGAATTAAAAAGATTTGTAGCTTTTTTCAAAAAACGGAAATGTGCAAGAAAAATATTTATCGTCTTTGTAACGTTAAGCGACTTGAGTAAGACATCAAGTCGCGCTGTAACCCACACTTATAAAATGCATGAAAACTGAAGTATTCTATTGTAAAAGTGTTAAGCACGTGCGACCAATGCGATTCAGCACTTTTTGCACTCCAAATGACAACTCTGATAAAACCCATTGGTGTCTTCTACGATATTGCTGTGCTTGTTTAAATCCAAATACGATATTAATGGAAACAGGCTGAACTACGGTACCGTGTCCAGCAACAAATTTGAGTATATTAACATGTAAATCACCTACAAGGACAAAGCAAAGCGTGATTAGTGTTGCTCTCAAAACACATTTAGAAATAAAATTGGGAATCTGCATGTTAAAAACTTTACTTTTGCATAGACCCAATGACTATATTGGTTTCACACCAAGCTGTCCCCCCACATTTTACAAAAAAATTGCGCTCATGCACGAAAGGGCTGGGTGGGGGCACCAAAACTGACTTTGTGCCTGGGCGTGGGAAACCCTAGGTACGCCGTTGGTGAAGCGTGTGCGCCCTGGTTGTGTTAGAACACCTTCCGTGCGGGGTTGATCGCAGAACCTCGATGGCACTAACTTAGGCAGTTGTTGGTGCCTTCAGCACGCCAGCGTTTCGGCCAGAGAGCTCTCACTTCCATGTGCATGGTAGTCACTTTTAAGTGTCGCTTGCTTGGTCTTTCCCTTCTTGCTTTGGCCGACTTTTGCTTACATGTAGCGGTCGCGTTAGCGTGACTGCTACACTGGCCCGGGGCGAATACTTGACTGTACGTCCCCCGTTCAAATTCTAGTATTGAGGGATGTGAGAAATACAGGCACAGCAAAACTACCTGTCCAGACCTTTGGCACGTGCAAAAGCATTAGGCAACAAAAATGTCGCCTCAAGTGAGGATAAAGAAGAGATGAAAAGCTGCACGAGTCTCGTACCACGTTACGCAACAATAGTAAGGTGCTTTACCTTTGTAAACAGTGGCGCCAAACCTGGTGTTTTGCCTCCAGATCAGGGATTGCCAATGCCTTTCTGGGTTCTTCTTTCCAAGATCTTTTTTTTATAGATTTTACTGCGTGGCGGGGAATTTAAGATAGGGTATGATTGGTTTTCATTGTTATCATATGTCATGACAAGTATTTTCTGCAAGTGTAGAAAGAATATGTTCACAGATTAATTGCATGAAAATCAGAGCCGCTAGGTCGTTGGAAGCAGAAACAGTCAAAATTTGGCTGCTTGTAAGACTATCATCAGAAAGAATCAGACATGCACCAGGAAACAAAAAAAATAATTACAAATGGCCTGGGTGAGCAAAAAAATCTAACGCTTAAAATACAAAAATATGAACCTGCCACTGGTACTGGAAGTGAAAATGAGGAACAAATTAATATAACTTGAGATTAACATATCTAGGCACTTATGACTCGAAACCTGCTACCCATTCTGAAAGTAAAAATGAGGAAGTATCCATTTTATTTTGTGGTTAAAATAACTTGGATCCTGTAAGTGTGAACTTGTTTTTTTATGCAAATTGTGGTATTTATATTATATGTAGGCTAATATGTTTGATTTTACAGTTCATTAGCAAAGATATATATGCACTAGTACTGTTTTTGACTGACTGTTGCCTGATACCTTGACATTAGAAAGATTCACCTGATGTAGTGTATCTTCCTAACTGGGGTATTCTGTTCACATCTAGGGGTTTTTAATGAGTTTTTATGTTTGTTTTTTCCCAAAATTTCTTTGGCAGCCCTGGTTGTACAAATTGCTGTACGTGCAAGCGCACAGAGTTTTGCATGACAGTATTGGCTACTTCAAAAAAAAGTGAAGTAGGCTACATTTTAGAAAGAACGCTGGTGCGCTGCTCAAAGAAACAATACATTTTTCAACGTATCGTACTTGGCGCCGAAAGTGCTTTAACAGTTCCAAACGATGTTCGCTCTGAAAAATTTAATGTATTATTTTGATCATTTTACAACTACTGAAAGCGACCAATCTATCGCCAAATCGCCACGCATGATATAGCCCTGTGACGCAATTCGCATTGCCACTAAAAATGAAACCATGCGGGCAAGACACCATCGAAACATAATGCGTTCTTTGTTCATAAAATAATCTTTGAAGAAGCACGTTTAAGAGGTCTCGGGTTTTGTTCACTGTACTGTCCGCTTTGTTCTGATTATGACGTTTTTATTGAGATGATAGTGAATTATGAATGATAAAAATAATGTCTTTAATATTTTAAAACAATATGTCGCTGCCATACTCGCACCCCCTTGCGAACATTTCACGCTCCCCAGTTTGAAACCCAGGATCTAGAGGGAATTAAGAGATATTTTGAAGACTACAAGTCGCGGAATAGCAATAAGCTAGAAGGAATTGGCCAGCCTCCAAAGGGAGGAAGAGACCTAAGACGCAAGGCTTTAAGATAAAGATAGCAGTGCTTCAAGTGCTTCATCTCTATCTCGGGTCACTTAACATTTGCATGCCCCCTCAGGCAAGTGTCCTTGAGATCCATGGAGTATGTGCTAGTTGCCTTACAACACGAAGAAACATTTAGCTGCAGCATTTTAGCAAAACGCAATTTTTTTAAGTGCACTTGTTGGATGCCCCCCGGCCTTGGATGCTCCGGGCGGTCGCCCCCTTCTGCACGCCACTGCACCGACTGAATGTAACCAGTCAAGGCCTACGTCACTGAAATTTCCATTTGCTCTCACTCTCATTCTGGCTGGCACTATCGTTGCTCTGTGACCTTGGTTACGTAACAATGAATGATACGTTCTCATGAGATCTCGTCCATTGTTGCGTTATTCATGTCACAGAGCAACTATATCGCTAGTTATTTCGCTGCATACCATAGGCTCATTCATTGTACCCCGGGTTACCGGACGTTTGAAATTTATTCGTTTGAAATATTACCGAATGAGAACTGTCCATTGGATTGGTATTCAGTTCCAATGTTCTACGCCACGGGTGTGCAACCATGCAACACTGCCGTCAAGCTCTGTGTCAAGCTCAGCGGGGTAGATTACTCGCTGGCCACCCACGAAAGATTGGCAATACCGTGGCCGTAGTCAGGGTCAGATTTTTACCGAGGCGAAAATGTCAAACGGTGACGTACGCAGAAAATTTCCGAGGGGAGGTCCAAAGCATAGACGTAGCCAGGGAAGGGCCAAAGGGGCCATGCCTCCCCCCAAATTTGTAGAAAATATAGTTATTTTGTGATTTGAGAAGCGTTTTTCTAAACAAAATAGTGTTATTCGCCTAAAATTAAACATTTTGGTATACACTGCCGAAAACTGTTTATACATTTTTTATTTTTAGGGTCTGAGGAGAGGGCCATGGCACAGTGGCCACCCCCTCCGTACGCTAGTGATGTCAAATGTGTCCCCGGACTTAGGTATATTGTTACCTCGTTAAATGTAGTTGTAGAGCTGACGTCCTGTCCTTGTTTAATCTAGGCTGAGCACATTAAATACAAAACGAAGCTATGTCATGCTTGTAGTGCACATTTGCAACAACCATGGGCGCAACTTTGTTGTAAAATATGAGGGGACAGCTTGGTGCGAAAGCATTAATAGTCGTCGGGTCGATGCAGAAGTGAAGCTTCACAAATACAGATTCTCAGTCTTGTTTTTTGGAGAGCTGAACAGCTTCACGTGTGAGATGTCTTGTTTAAGTTGCTTAACGTTACAAAAAAAGACGATAAATAGGTTTTCTGCAAAGTTCCAGACTTTGAAAAAGCTAAAAACCTTTTTAATGCTACTGGGCATCATGCATGCAGCCCCACCCGTGCCCTAGTCTCCGTTGATATCCTCTTACCAGTGGCAAAAACGTTTGTCCAAAATTAACCTAGCCTACTTCACAAAATGATTTTCAATCTCCTTTTACTGCTGGTGGGTAGAGGTCATGTCTTTTCATTTCCCCTTGTCGGCCCCTGCATACATATCCACATATCCACCTGCAATGTATTTTCTGCATACCTACCGCATATACTCGCTTATTAGCCGCATTAGCAGATAAGCCGCAGCAGAAATTTTAGCCATATACCGAGAATCAAGGGTAATTCACGACTAAGCCGCAGGTCGATTGACCTTTTCACCGGTGAAGACCCTGTGCGATCAATCAACCACAAAATATTTATTGATTTTTACAGGCAAATGTAACGAAAGTCAATTTTATTATTCAAAACCTAAGAAATTTTCTTCGTCGGAAGAAGGAAGTTCGTCTATAAGTACGGTAGATCGTCGAACGTGTCATCTTCATCTTCTTTATCTGTGTCATGGGTGTCGTCGCGAACATCTGTCCAGAGAATGTCATCTAGCTCATGCGAAAACTTTGTCCCTCTGAGTATGTTGCGCGTATAAGCCGCAGGCAGAATACAGACCATATTCCAGGTAAAAAAGTGCGGCTAATAAGCGAGTATTTACGGTAATCGTCTGATGACTGTTTCCTTGTGGTGACTTCTGTCAGTGATGCCACTTAGCTTAGTCTTTTCACAATCTGAACTATCGGGTTGAACATCAAATTTCAATACAGTAGAGAATTGCCCTATAACGTCACTTCATTGGGCCGGAGAAAAAGCATCGTTATAGCCGACCTACAATAAACCGCTCCTAAAATGCCATTTTCGTCCAAGGGTTAAACCCTAGGTGTAGGACAAGGAGCAGGCAAATTTTTGGAGGTGGGTTAAACCATAGGCGTAGGAGCAGGCAAATTTCTGGGGGTGCGAAGAATTTTTGTCCAAATTTCCGCAAATTTTCCCGAAAAAAAGCCGAATAAATTACATCCAAAAAAAACGATTACACTTCAATGGGCGCAATTTTTCAAGTGAAGGCACCTCAATTTCACCCAAGCTTGCCCAAATTTCTCCTAACCTGCCCAAAAACAACCAAGTCAAAACATGACTTCCAAACAAAGAAAACACGTCTTCACTTTCATTTTGGGTGCCATTTTTGTAACATCAATGCACATACAGCAATTTTGCAAAGGTTTACACATATTTTTCCCACAGTTCCTCATATTTTGCCCGGATTTTAAGCTATTTTGCCAGGATTTTCACCAAATCAAAACTTTTTGGGGTGCGATTGCACCCCCTGCACCCCCACCTCCTACACCAGTAGGTTAAACGTGCTCCATGTTTAGGATTGGCGCTTTCTGTAACGTGTTTTCGCGTATGCTCTGACAATAAACAGTGAGAAATTACTTTGTCTTTACTTTTCAAAGTTGTAGTCAACGTCGTTCTTGGGATTTCAAAATCTCTTGAAAGTTTTGCCAGTTTGAACGACACCGATCTCATACGATTTCCATGATAGGATAGCCTGCTGCTGATTTTATTCCACAATTTACGCACTCCAAGACTATCAATCAAATTGACTACAGTCGCAACGATTTTTAATACTGTACAATAAAACTCATATAACAATTTGCTTCCATTGCTGCTTACTGCTTATGGCGCAATCCATGATGCAATTTTACGTCAAATTTGTCATGGCTCAACGGTAGGTCGCTTAACATAAGTGCGTTCCTATTCGGTCATAAAAGATTTGTGTGGCGGCTCCACATAGCCGAGCTTATACTTCAATCCGTAAAGAAAACTTGCAACTGTCGTTATAAACCAGGGTCTCAAAACTTCGGCCCGCAGAGCCATTTTGTCAATAATGAAAAAATAACATATTCATAAATTCTGTTGATTTGGCGCAATTTAACATCTTCCAAAACAATGATATCACGCAAGATGTCCGGCCATCGAACTTTTGTATAATAGCTTATGTGGTTTTCTGACAAAAAGGTTTGGAGACCCCTGTTATAAACGAACAAATATTTTGCGGAGACCGACAAAAAGCGTCGCTACAGGCAAAGTGACGATATAACCGAAGTCGTTATATCTGAACTCGAATGCACGTTAAAGATAGGAGTTATGCCGTGACTGACGAAAAAACGTCGTTGCAGACGAACTGTCGTTATGGCCGAAGTCGTTATAATAGGCGAATTCTACTGCAGATGACATTAATGTCAAAGGTTTCATTATAAGGGTTATACTTGCATAAGGACACGGAAATATATTTACGGTAAGGTTAAACAGAAACAAAAATGCACAACTGTGAATTGGGACGAAAGTACCAATTGTCACTAGCATTAACACAAACAGAATGACCAGAAAACTAGGTGTTACGAACCTGTAAAGCAAATGTTTTGCATTTGGATGAAGACATTGCTGCATTGTGGCTTTGGTTAAACTCAGGTATATCAGATGACTTACGATCAATGTATTCAGCACAAGCACGGAATGTAAGGGTCACGGAATAAATATCATTTGGATTGATTGATAACCACTGTCGCGGCATTATAAGAAATGAAGCTAAATGTATGGACTATCTTTAATTTCCAGGCAAATCCTTAAGTTTTGAGCTTTGTCTCGGTTCACATGAAGACCTCGATTATATAACTTAGTCAATATTTCCCCAACGGTTTATTGAAATCCTGTTTACTAATGGTTGAAGACAGCCTTTTGCAAAACTGCCCAACCTAAAACTAAGTCACCACAAAAGTACTGCTTTTTGTCTTCGACAAAACTTCGCAGAGATTTGCCTGAAAAATGTACTCCCATTGTTTCAAGCCAATAACTTTTCTTATAGTATACCACACAGGGGAAAATTTCGGACAGAAGCAGATAATAATCTTTCGCGGTCTCTAGAAACTTGCAAAATGCTAAAAAATCATTTTATCGAAGCTAAAATTTGTAAAAAATAAATCAATCACTGACACCACACCGAACTCAGTTTCAACATCAACTTGGCTATGTACAGTATAACATCAAACATGAAAACCTCTTCACACCATACGCGTAGGAGCAGGCAAATTTTGGGTGTACGAGTTTTTGCTTGAATTTCTCCAAACATGCCCGATAAGTTTCTGTGAAACTTTTGCCTGCAAATTTTCTACCACAAAGATCATGAAGACCTTTTTTGGTATGACCTCCAAACAAAAAGGTCTTCTTGTATTTTTCTGAAAACGTTGGGTGCTATGTTTTGAAATCAAACAACGTTGTGCGCCATTTTTGCCCGGATTTTCAGGTATTTTGCTCAGATTTTCAGGGATTTTTCCCGGATTTTCGATATATCAAAACTTTTCGGGGTGCGCTTGCACCCCCGCCTCCTACAACACTGCTTCACACGAAACGTGACAAACGTCAATTTTTACTTTTGAAACTTCTCCGAATACAAAACTTAAAGAGAAAAATGTGGAGGGAACGTCGGATTTGGATTTGAAGAACATAAATCCGTTCATCTCTGGTGTTTGCAACACAAGGTAGCTGCAGTGCTGCTCTTAAAATAGCCACGCAATATTATATGATTTGATTTAACAAGACAAGAATGTTTTGTGGCAGAATTACAGAAAGTTTACCGAGGCAAGTGCCTCATTTGCCTCAATGTAGCTAAGGACTAGAACACCCTTTTAAAATTTGGACCTTTCCGCGGGCCACAAAATTTCAGCTCCCAGGCCACTTTTGGCCCGCAGACCACGGGTTGCACACCCCTGCTCTATGCAAATCCATTGCTTTGAAAAAGCATTCAATCGGATATGAATTATATTTTAAAAAATGCTTAACTGCAGAGGGCAGCTCGGGCTTTCACCGATGAGCCCTAATAAAGCGCGAGCGATCGAAATCGAAAGAACGTATACTTTAACGATATTTCTTAAGTCAGGTCACCTGAAACATGAACGCGAAAGGCCAGACATGGAACGAACATTTATGAACAGTGATATGGTCCAATGAAAAGAGTCAGAATTAACAACCTTAATCAGTTAAGTGGGTGGTGACACAAATATACAAAGCAAGCAAGCTGACGTAAATACATGCGTTTTTGGGCATCCTTCATTCATGATTGGCACTTTACCGATCTTTATCTTGTCAAAGGTCAAGTCCAGCAACAAATCACTTACAGCTTGCAAATTATTGCAACCAGAACGAAGTCTTACTTCTTGTAAATGAATGCATAAAAGATTTTGTGTGCATAAAAGGGAAATTTCGATACGGAATCACAGAAACAATAGTATCTCGACGAATCAGGACTCGGTGCGTTCCTAGTTTTGTTCCAATCAATATAAAACGAGAAATGTGTAGCTTTCAAAAATGGCTTGGCATGGCCTTTCATCAGGCTTGCAAAAGAGGGTTGCCTCTATTTGGTGCAGGCAAAACAGCTGGTTGATCTTCTTTGCGTGCATTAGAAATGGCCCGAAAATCTCGTTAGACAGCTCAACTTTCTGAAACCCCTCTGAACAGAGTTTGGGCTCTTTGTTCAGCCTAAAAATAAAGTCATTAATAAATTTAGAAAATATTTTAGAAACAGTAAGTATTGAAAAAAATACAACGCTAAAAATGTGCAACACATGTGCACTCGTCAGTACTACCAGATTACTGGAACAGCAGTCAAGTCAGGCGCGCAACCAGGGGGGGAATTTGCTCCCCCGAAATTTTCAAAACATTGCATAGCGATTTTGACATTTGTAGAAATTTTCAAAAAATAAAAATGAAATTTTATATTCTAATCATTTTTTAAGAAATCTTATTTGAATTTTTCTTTGTCTTCCTTGTTAATTATCTTCTTACAAGATTTATCTTGAGACTTATCTGATCGAAAATTTCGTAAATGATCGGTATTCAACCACAAATATGCTGGAAGTGTCAACGTGGGAGATAGTTTAAAATCTACGTGTTTTTAAGACATTTTTTGTCTATTTGTTCGTGTACTATTTTGTCTGAGACAGGGTTCAATTTGCCCTCATGAAACTTTATAACATTAGGGTACCACTGAACCGTGTAAATTGCTGGAACTTTCAAACTGATAAGAGAAATCTTGACACAGCAGTTAGTGCCATGTCAAACCGCTTGTTGTTCTACTACCTTTTGATTATTATTTTTGCTAGGGGCAAAGCGGATCACCATTATTAACGTAGTACATTTCTCAAAAAAGCGTTGATGTATCTGCATTTTCTCTTCGAAACCTGATAGTTTTTAACTAAATTTCGGTTTTAGGACTGTTTCACGTTTTAGTGTCTTTCTGGGTTGATCCTAGTGTCTGTCTGGGTTGATCACGTTGTAGTGTCTTTCTTGGTTGAGCACGGCTTGGGAAACAGGTTTAGCAAAGTGTCATATGAGTGCTAGTCAGGTGTTGAACGCACCTACCTACTAGACCACTTTGCCTCCAAGTGACGCTTTACAAGATCCTAGCTTTTGCAACCAGTGCAAGTCCTTAAAGCTCATAGGCCTAAACGTGCTTCCAAAAACTTTCACACAACTCATGGATGCCAGAGAAAGCCGTTTTGCCTCAAACACACCTAATCCGGTTTGCTTCAAAGGCACAAGACAGCTGATCCGTTTGCCCGAAATGGTAGCATTCAAACATCCCCTCACCCTTGATTTTGGCCAGTGATGGCGAACCTATGGCACGCGTGCCAGAGGTGGCACTCACAGCCTTCTCTGTGGGCACGCTCACCGTCGCTCCAGTACAGAGGTCGTTTCCAGAAAGGTAGAGGGACGCGGGGTCAGGCTACTCCCAAGATCGGGACAGCCACTTAAAAAGGCACTGCTAAGGCGCGGAAGACTAGTTGCTC
>Ga0210059_1009826_pt1 | contig 14864 bp, 8 predicted proteins | sample Ectturendosymbi2_FD_188042 | JGI IMG/M metagenome (GOLD analysis project Ga0210059, IMG submission 188042) | Ecteinascidia turbinata endosymbiont from Florida, USA - Sample 2 (SPAdes) (version 2) | ecosystem: Host-associated > Tunicates > Ascidians > Unclassified | place: Key West, Florida...
TGCACATTTGCTTTTACACCAACAGGCCCACAATGTAGGCTACCCTAAGTTTGTCTGCATTGTGTCTTCTTAGTTTAAAATACTTGAGAGATAAGCAAAAAGTGGGCAACGAGCATCAGAACTTACAAAAAAGCTGTCAAGAATTTTGCTTTAAACATAAAATGGAAATATACATTCTTTAAGGAAGAGGGAAATTTATATCTGCTGACTCCAAGATTGAATGCAGGTTGGTTTTTGTGTATTCCTGATTGTGATGAAATAATGACAACTTGATTTTGTCCAGTGGGCATACCACTGAGGCACAGGCATAGAATAATTCAGTACAAATAAACCTTGCCTGTTTTTGCTTGTTCAAGTGAAGATTTGTTGGTCATGTCAAGTGATCAGCTGTAAGGCTTTTTAACAAGTAAGAATACAGTATGTAAATACTTTCGACAAACTTTGTATTGTGATTACCATCTGACTGATTTAACTTCAAGCTGCAAACACTGTTTGGTATTTCTCCATCTCGGTTGAATCGTGTTGCATTCTTCCCTCAAAGTATTTCTAATGTGTGCGTTGTGATCTTTCAAACTTCTAGTGCTTGTTTTTTGAAGGATATTTCATGTGGTACAAAGTTATTACATATAAATAGCAGTTATATAAATACACAGCAGTTTCTCACTGGATTTAATCAGCTAGCAAGGCATGTAAAAAATATTCAGTGATGAAGAGTTGAGTATCTTGAAGATGGAATTTGAAAACAAGAATGCTGTGGAGTTGACCTAAAACTGATCACTCAGTTTTTTGCTGGCATAAGTATATAGCACTGACCTGCTCTTTCAAAAAAATTGGTAAGCTGTTTTTTTTAGTCATAGATTAAAACGTTTTCAAAATGACAAAAGAATTAAATCATTTTGGTCAGAAGGCCTGAAAATATATTCTAAAAAACACTGTTACAGCAAGTTGTAATACAACTGTGGGACAAACGACCGAAATGTTTCAGTGACCAAAATGTCTCAAGAAATAAACAAAATGTTTCAGTGAAAAAAAACAGCTGGTAAGCCTTAAACTGATATGTAGATGAACACTGCAAATATTCCAATGTAAACAAACATTGCTTTTGTCATCAGTCAGGGGAAAGTATAAACCTCATTTCTACAAGATTATTTGATTAGCTGGTGTTGCCAACAGGCATGAAATTATATTACTAGTTTCTTGGGTTAAACTGATTCGGTTAATGTTTATTTGAGCATAAAACAGCGCATGTATGTCACAATGCTGGTTTAGATGAAACTTATCCTATAGAGTAAATATATTGTGACTAATCATTGTTTGTTTTCATCACTGCATGACCTTATGAAGCAGAAAGATTGTCAAACGGTTTCATGAATTTGTAAGCTGTGTAACTAAAACTAAAAGCTAAATTTGCAGGGTTGAATAACAAGCACATAATATGAATTCATCCTTGGTAAATTGTCATGTTTGTGTTGAATAGTACCATTTTCCTTGCTTTCATTCGCACTGCATTTTTCAAATGTATCTGATGGAAATATTTGTCAGATAACATTTAAAATGTGGATCTGCTCGTGAAAGCACAAACTACTTGGTACAAGACTAAGGTAATGGATCTTGATGGTTTTGTTGCAACCTCTCCGGTGGTGTTGCGTTGATTGTGGATTCACCACGAACGGGATGTGCGTGAAGAATGACACCATCGTAGGTGTAGCGCGAGCAAGCTACAGTAAGAGAGATTGCGAGCATGATCTCTACTGTTGCTTGCTGCCACGGTGCGAAGCTTTGCGCGCATGCCGCTCGGGTTTCCGATCGCAACAGTTTTAGTCAATAAAGAATTATCTTCATATGCAAAATGTCAGTAGACTAGAATATACTTTTTTAAAGAGTAGTGAAGCCTTGAGAACAAATCCGTTAGCTCAACCTTTGTTTTTTTCTGCTAATCCAAATGTGAACGTCCATGCTGTTACAGATCACAAGATACAGAATTTTTGCAGGTATTCAAACGCATCTGTGAAAATTCTAAAAATTTTGTAATAAACAGATATTGTGTTATTTAACACAATGCTGTATTGCAGATTATCTCAATAAACTCACTATATACTATCTCACTGCATCTGATGAAGTTAAGCTCATACACAGCAAAACTAATAACTATGTGTGTATTTGGAAATACCTTTGTGAACCAACTTGACATACATTAATTCTTTTATCTGCCCAACTTGCTGAAATCTGTTTTCTACCTTTTATTTACTTCGAAATAAAGATGACTATCTTGGAAGAGCACTGTAATAAATTGTCATATGGAAATGTATTATATTGCTGGTACTTTTAGCCGGGTTCTGTGTGCATATTTGCTCGATTTTACAGCCATTCAACTTTAGCCAGCATCGCAGTTAGATGTCCTGAGCCAAGTAATGTTTTGTAATAAAAAATCAGGTAATTTCTTCGATTTTCTAAGCAGCAACTCCTCTGTCAAAACACCCCGAACAAAATCATAATAGGGGTATTTTTCCCCCCACCCCCACTTGGGTACCCCGGCTTCCCCTTGTTTTGGCCCTGAATGTATGATGATCACTGACTGGTCGTTTTACATTGCTTTGCATGCTTGCTGAAATCCTGCAGGTCAGAGGGTCTCTCATTTTTTACAAGCTGCAGTAACCCTTCTAATGTCCACCTTTTTTGGAGTGTCCAATCCCGGAGTTTCTAGATACCTCTGACCAACGTAAATTCAAAGATGACTGTGGTCGATTTTAGCAATACAGTTTTTAGGCCGGCCACAATTGATAAAAGCCCAATTATTATGTGTTTAGTAAACGCAGTGATTGACAATAAGTTACGACGCACTGCGAAATCTGCTACAAGTAGTTCCTCGAAAAACGTATTATTTATGGAACAGCGTGCCTACTCGAATTGGCAGAATTTATGCAACAAAATTACAACAGCAGTTCAGTGCAAATTAACAGGACGATGAAGTATTCCTGCTACACGTGGTAAGCCGTTCGCGAAAAGATGCCCGGGTTCTGTGTGATAGCCTCCCGGAACACGTAAGCCGATTCCCAAAACGGACCGTTAACCGTTGACGGTCTGATACGTAAACCGGATTCTGTGTGAAGCCGCCTTTTGAATCAACACTGGCACAAGGAAAAGCGAACGGAAAACGAGAATACTCGTCGACAATTGTTAGCAAGTAGCGATTCTTCGTGGACGAAGGGAACGGTCCTACGCTCAAACGTTCGAACGGCTGCGTCGCTTTAATAAGCTGAGCTGAAGGAGGTTTACAAAAGTTCGGTTTGGCTTCTGAACACACGCGACAACCTTCGACAGTCTTCCGCACATAAGCTAAAGAATACGGCCAATTCTTATCACGGACAAAATGATACAAACGCGTTGTTCCAGGGGAGCGCAGTGACGAGTGAATGGTATGAAGGGTACTTTCGTGCAAACTTGCGCAATATGCTCTGGAACGAGCGTTAGGGACTGAATTTAACTTCCCTGGACGAAACACTACCTCAAAATCAAATTCGCTGATTTGCATACGCCAACGCATTATCTTCTCATTTTTTATCTTACTGTATTGGGGTAACACATTGTACATAATAGATACGGACTGTTGATCCGTCACAACAGTGAATCGACGGCCACTAAGTAGATGAGTCCATTTTTGAATGGCTTCAACAATAGCACAAGCTTCCTTTTCCACACTTGACTGATGTAACTCGCATTTGTTCAAGGTGCTCGAGAAAACGGTCACGGGTTGGCCTTGCTGATTCAGAGTAGCAGAGATCGCATTATCTGAAGCGTCCGTCTCCAAAACAAAAGGCAACTTTTCATCGATAACTTTAAGGGCAGCTGAAGTTAAATCCTGCTTCAGTGTCTTTAAAGCTTGCAAAGCTTCCTCACGCAAAGGAAACTCTTTCGTTGCAATCAACAACTTTATTTTTTCGGAAAAACAAGGGACCCACTGAGCGTAGTACGCAAACATTCCCACAAGGCGTTGGAGCTCCTAGCCAGTGTTCGGAACTGACAATTCTAATAGAGGCTTGACACGATCAGGGTCCGGCTGCAACACGCCGTTCGAAATGTGGTTGCCCAAGAACTTGAGAGAAGCGGTGGCGTAGGTACACTTCGTTGAAAGTAATATTGCACTTTACTGCTGCAGTTAGAAAACATTTTAGATTCTCGTCATGCTCTTCACGAGTCCATCCACATACTGTAATATCATCCAAATAAGCATAAGTTCCCTTGCAGTTATACTTTGAAATGATTTCATTTACTACGTGCTGAAAACAGGGAACGACATTCTTCAACTAAAAGGGTATGCGTTTGAACTTGTAAAGTTGGCCATTTTGGTGATTGATGCGGTTAGTAAATGCTTTATCGGCAGATTGGTGCGGTTAGTAAATGCTTTATCGGTATGGTTCCGTTTTGCGCCCGTGTCTATTAAGCAGTTAGCCAGATCTCCGTTCACTGAGGAGAATATATTTACCTTGTCATCATCAGTCCACTGGCGAAGTGGCAGACAAGGACGGCTGTTGGCTGGTCAGCGTAGCTGTTGGTGCCGGGTTGTTAGACTTAGACAAACAAACACTGGAAAAATGCCCTTTCTTCTTGCATTCGTAACAATCGCGGTCTCGCGCAGGGCAGTTGAAACGAGGATGTCGCTTGCTGTTGCAGAAATACCACTTTGTTTCCATCGACAGACACTCAGTGCGCACACTGTTCTCTTTACCAGGATTACACGCACCAGCGGAGTCGACCGAATGTAAGGAATTTGAATGGGTGGACAAACGATACTCTTCACAGTTTCTGTGCTTCGTCCAACGTACGCGCTTTATCAAAGGCCGCTTGATGTTCACGAACATTGTCTTCCAGCAAACGTTGGCGGATGTACCCACTTCGCAGTCCAGCTACAAAAGCATCGCGGATAGCTACGTCTCTATTGTGAGCAGCCGTTACAGCAGCGAAGTTGCAATCAGTGCTAAGAATTTTTAAACGTTGGAAGAATTCTTTAATCTTCTCTTCACTTTTCTGGTGACACGTGTTCGGTTTATGCCGGGCATACACTTCGTTGACTGGCTTAACGTAGATGTTTTCTAAGCAATCGACAGCTTCCTGATATGAAGCACACTCGCGTATGTAGGTATACACTGCAGCGTTAAGTAAACTGATCAGAACATCTAACTTATCATCTGCAGAGGTATTGTCAATTCTGCGCAAGTAGTTTTTCAACGTATGCTTCCAGTGCTGCCACCTCATAGCGTCATCCGCAGTATCAGCTTCAGCAGAGAACACTTGCGGTCTCAAGCATTTATCCATTATAGCAAAATAAATGTTGTAACATTTGCACAGAGCACGCCTATTTACTTAGGCTTTATTTTGCTATAACTGGACTTAGTCCTTAAATACAAAATACAAAGTTACTTAGGTTCGAACAAACAAGAAACAATCTTCGCATAAGGAAGGAAGCCAGGACAGAATGTGCAGCAACTACGCAAGAAACGGTACGAACAAAATGCGCCAATCATTTAATCACGCTCGAGCAAACACGTGCACATCCAATAATTGCACCATAACCTAAACCTTTACTTTAGACTATCTTTGAGCACGGTCTAACATACAGTAACAAGGCTTATTATTATCTGCATGGCTTGCTGACAGTTGCAAGGTTTTGCTTTCCATTTATGGGATTCTTCACAAGTTTTTACACATTGACAGATTACATATTAAGCATGAATATTGTAAAGGCAAGAAAGTTACCAAAATTTTAATACGCGGTTATATCATTGAGAGATTTGTTTATGTGACACCTTTTTGGACAAAATTTAAGAGTGCAAACACTTGGTAAGATGTTCAGAGAATGCACAGGTGTGCAAACCAATCTTTCAACTGAGCGAAAACGGCACCGAAATGCGCAGAAAGTTTCCTAATTCTTTCTTTGTTGAACATGTTTCAGTCTGAACTTTCCTCTAGGTGTAACGTAATCGAAGTTTGATGTCAGGAATAAAAATGTTTCGCAGCGTATTGAAAGTATGACACTATACCAATATGGGCGAGCACATCCAGATATCAAAATATGTAAATGCGGATATGAAGCAAGTAATCAGTGAGCTCAAAAATAATGAATGGTATTTTTCGAATGGTTTTGTACCACTTACAAAACTACACATGCATGCAACACAACATAATTGCACAAATAAACAGAATAAATAATATTTTCAGCAAAGTTGTAGTTCTTACTTTAAAAGAAGATCAAGTTTTCTTTTCTTAGTTGGACAAATCCATCCTGGTGAGAATTTCTACAATTGCCCACGTGGCTACATTCCTTTGTAGAGGTAGCAATTAAAGGAAACACCAACTCAACTTCATTAACGCATCGTCGTTGTGCGTCGTAAATCCGTAAGTGAAGAAATGTTTGCCGGGCACGAATTATTAGTTAAACTTCTATTGGAAAGCTGGACGTTTCATGATTCAATTCTTAGTTGGAAAAAAAATCTGGCGAGGATTTCTACAATGGTTGCGGACATCATTTAATCCTCAACCAAGTCGCTGTGATGTAGTTCCGTTATACTTCGTAAAGCTGTCTCACTAAGACTTGCGATTCGTTTACGAGATTGTTTCTTGACTTAAAAAAAATGTCCCAATCTGTGGAGTCGTGATCTTGCGATACTCCAGCACTCGCCTAGAGGAGTTTGTACCCTGGAAATCGCCTGCGTGACTCCATTCCTCTGCAGATGCAGCCATGAAAAGAAAGAGCAAATCGGCTGCAAAAATGCTTTGCAATTGTGCGTCATAAATTCATAGAAGTAAGGTTCACCGACCACATTGAAGTCAATTTAACTTCTATTAATGAGCCCGAAGCTTGTTGGTGCCACTTACTAGCAAGAGTTAATATAGGGGCAGACGACTATATTCGGTTGCCCCTGGCCCTGGGTCATACAGTAGTGGCTATCTGGCTCCTTTGTTGCTGGTTTGGCGTAGTAACCGCTTAACGTTGGGCTTAGATAATGCATGAAATGCAAATACTTTGAGCATTTATTTTATAATAAGCTGCAAATTGCTTGTGAAGTCACAAATAACTGTGTTTTCATGGATTTTCTCAGTTTCACCCCTCATCTAACAATAAAATAACAAATAAATGCATGAAAATTAAACAATATCTTGGAATGTTCTAAGGAGAACTCCCTGTTGAAAGAATATTAGCGTTTTTATCAAAGTTTGATGATTCGTTCAACGACAAGGTTTCAACTGTGTCTGAAGTGTCTACAGATGCTCGACTGCATCATCCGGAATAAACAATTCCAACATGTTTGAAACGCGGAGTCAGTTTTTAAAGATAAAAAGAATCTGAAAATCTTCATGATCCTTTTAAATGAAATTTCAAAAATGCAGGGTGATAATAAAAATGAGCTGTATATGAGCAAACTGATCAAAATCATGGTTATTCCATCAACGTTTCCAACAATATTTTTTCCATGCCGTCATCATTTCAAAGTACCAGACTTTATGATAATGTGCCTCAATTTTATTTCTGCCTTGGTCGCTGATTTAATTTTATGTTAATGTGCCTCAATTTTATTTCTGTCTTGGTCGCTGATTTGACTTTATGATAATGTGCCTCAATTTTATTTCTGTCTTGGTCGCTGATTTGATTACCCCGTAAATCGAACTTCTTTATCTACGAAAACAAAAACAAGTTGAAATTACGTTCTGCTGGAATACTGTCAACGGCAATATCACAAAAATACATTTGATTGAAACGCAGCTGTTGCTAAAGCGAGAAATCATTGAAAACAAACTTTAGGCTTACTGTAACGTCTGTAACTTCTGCAATTTAAGCAGGTACCTAATAGACTGTTTTTTTCATTGAAAAACAAAACAAGGTAGTTTTAATAATTTTTGCTTGTCAGAACCTATGAAGTAAATTTAGAAAGCAACAACTTTAATTGGAAACTTCACTGATGAAAACCAAAGTGTGAGGCAAACACGTAGAAATGCGTAGGACAGTACAGCAGTTTTCAGTTTGCATGAAAATTAAATCTAACTTTTAAAACCACCAGCTGGTCAACTCAAGATCACTCAACCACTCGGTAGATGAAGCCTCGATGTCGACCAGAAATCAGTATTTGCCTTTTGACAGTTCTTGACAAGTTTTCACGCTTTCCGTATGTGTTTCCACGCTCCAGCACTGCTGTTAAAACCGGGCTTTCATGCTTTAAGTCAATTGCTTGTTATATTCGGTTTGTCTGCTTACATTCACTCTGACAAGAAGCATTGCATTCACGTCGCATCAACTTACTTCATAGTTACACACTTGCCACATTACCTGCAGTAAAAGCTTTAGTTTTGACATTGCCTGAAGTAAAAAATTACAACCACAATGCAGATACGCTATTGGACCATTATCAGCAGCAATGCAAAAAGCTGGAATTATACCATACATTAAGGTGAATAAACCAGCAATAGCATATGCAAATGCTTGCTTTCTACCAAGCAATTACACCACACATGGAAATGTCACTGACATCCATACAGAAAGACGCGAAAAGCGAGAAATAACTCTCGCAGTAGTAGCGCTAATCTCGGTATTAGTTGGCGCATTGGTTACCAGCGTAATACAATACCAACTTAAGTCATATAATGACATACTCAATGATAAATTAGAAAAAATGGAAAATAAATTCACCAAACAACTCAACCAAATTGAAAACCAAATTGCGAAATTACAAGAGCAAGAATGAAAACTGGCAAACACATTAGCGAATCTAGCCAGAATCACGGCTATTCTAGCAAAACCGACAAAAACGGTTTGAAAATCTCATGATACCATACAGCCAACAACTAATGGAACAACAAATAATCACAACTCGAAGATCAATCGAGGACAGAAAATTGATATGAGCGAAAACGCTCGTCAAACACAACGAGAAATCGAACAATAAATTGCCAGAAGATTAATTCTACAGGCATTGAAACAGTATACCCTTCATAAGAAACGATACATTTTATCGAAATCAAATACATGAAGGAATCATAACAAATACGGAAATAAATCGACTTGTAAGACGCGATGCCCATAATATGACCCTATGGCAAAACGAACACCCCTTGATTATCCGCGATCAAAGTCGAAGACAAAAAGATTTTGAAAATATGGTCCAACACCATAGAGCACAATTCGACACAGCCAGCGATATAAAAATGTTGGAAGACATTGCTGAAATTACTATAAAATCAATACAGATTTACAAATTCACAAACAAATACGAACCCATACAAATACCCGGTTTTAATATCGGAGAAGGACTAGGCGGAGTAGTCAATAACGTTGCAGATCTTGGCTCTAAAATCCTTGATAAAGGTACAGATTTAGCCACCACAGTTATTGACACAGGCCTAAACTTCTTAAGCGAACCAAACAAAATTATCGTAATAGTAGCAAGTGTAATTGCTGGAACAATCTTACTAATAATAGCGTCTAAATACCTAAAGAATTATCTCCGACATCAAGACGCTGGAGTAAGATCACAAAAAACTCCATAAATGCAGAACCACACATCTGGAAAAAGATTCTAAAATACTGATCATATTACGTTCCAGACGAAAATCAACAATATGACACAAACGATCTTCCAGCCATTTCCTTAATAATCTTGATGAACCTATGCCTCCTATACAAGGTCTACCGAACAATACGACGGCTGTATATGACATGAAGCTGCTCTTCCCCATGCTATAATTCCATACTGTGCTCGTGAGTTTGTTAAGCTGTGATACAACGTACGTAATGCTTGGTTATTAACGTAATGTTTAACTTATACGCTACACCAACATATTTTCATGAAGTACAACACAACTGTTTACACTGCTCTTTCCAAGTCAGTTTTTCATCTACAATTACACCAAGGTACTTGCAATTCAAAGTTCTTTCAATACGATTACTGTTTGCATTTATTACACAGGATACTGTGCACACATGTTTATTTGTGACAAACATATATTTTGTTTTGGAAATATTATGTGAGAGTTGTTTGCAGTTAGGTAATCCACTAATTTTGTCATTTCACAATTAACTGAGTTTTCTAATTTTCCCAGATGGTTGTCGCTCTGAAATATAACTGTATCATCAGCGAAAAGTGTAGCTTTCATAAAGTTTGATTTTGGTAATTTATTTCCAAATAACAAAAAGGACAATGGGTGTAAAATGGAGCCTTCGGGACCCCAGAAATACTTGAATTTGAAGATCATTTAGTGTTTCCCCCCGTGAACGCACGCCTACTGTTATTTTTGGGGGAGATACGACTGTCAGTTCAAACGCATTTCCTGTTACACAGTAATGCCGTAATGCTCAAGTTTTGTCAGCAATATGAAGTGATTCACTGAGTCAAATACTTTTCGTAGACCTGAAAAACGCACAAGATATAAGTTTTTAATCGAGGTTTTGAAGAAAGTTTTCGTACAGGTCTGTAATAGCCAAGGATGTGGAATGGTTATTGCGAAAACCGTGTTGTTGCTGACTCATCAAGTTGATTTTGGTACGTGAGGACCACGTTGCGACTCGCTTACCACGGCTGTAAAAATCTCACACACATGAGCAAAACACGTTAAGTAAAACGCATCCAAATGGTTGCAACTGCTAGGTTAACGACTCGCATGTTTGTTACTTTTTCAGACTGGTAAGAATCGAACGCAACGAAACCGCGGCGCGAAAGGATGTGAGGTTTAGACCAGAACCGTCCGTCGCCCGAAACTTTTTAACAGGGTCCTTTAGATTTGCGCAGGGGGCTTGACATTCTGAAAATTTGATAAAATCACCACTGATCGTAGTGTTTTATATTTAACTATGGAAGGGCTGAGCCCACTAATACTCCCCCGTGGCGACGGGACTGGTTTAAACATCCCTTATGCTGTCATTATTGAAATACGTATTAAAGAAATAAAAAGCTCCAATCATTGAATCAAGTAAGACTGAACAGAGCACAGAGAACAGTTAAAAAGATTTTGTCCTGACCTTCTTAGTAATTCGTTAAAATTTATTTACGTAACTTTGTCATATTTGATCCACCAAGTGCTTAGCGTGGACAACCTATATCCGGGAACATTACCACCCATTATTTCATTTTTAATTCCTTTGAATCTTGAAAAAGACCTTTCTCCTGAGATAAGAAATAAATGTCCGTATGCGTGGATAAACTAAGAACCATTAATCTAAGACACCAGACAAAAACGCGCGTTTGTCATTTTCTTTCTGTTGCCCTTTTTTCTCTTTGGGTAGAGTTCTGTGGTTTCCGGTTGGCAAAGTGATTTTTGCTTGTTATTAGCTCATTAAGATCTTCTCTGATTTCTTAGGATGGGAGCAGTGCCGGATTGAGGTAGCGCGTTGCCCGTAGCATATTAACAGCGCGGGGCCCTAGCTGGAAAACACACTTGAACAAGTGAAAATTGTTAAATCATAAATTATGTGGGCTTCCATGTGAATTCTGTGGGCTTCCATGTGAATTCTGTGGGCATCCATGTGAAAACAAAGGAACACCATTCGACAAAACAAGCTGAACAGCCTGGTTCTAAAGAGTTACAGAGCATGAAATTTTATGTGAAATAGACATTAGGCATACTGAATTTCGTAAGTACGGAAAACCTGATCTTAAATAGGAGCTGGTGGATATTGTGGGCTATGTCTTTTTTACCAAAAACGTGTATATGTATCTTTTTACTAAGGAGTACACTACTGTACAGCTCACACGTACAGTACAAAGGCAGTAATTGATGCTTCCAGACTCATCAAGAGATTTTATCATTGCTGTACCTAAACAGTGTAGTCTCAGTATCTGTCGAAGTCGATTGTCAAGAGCAGCAAACCTACTGCTTAATATTGTATTTTCTAGATTTTCCCATAGCGAATTTGTTTATGATACTGCTAGTGCCTATTTCACATAGAGTTTCATGCTCTGTTACTCTTTAGAACCAGGTTGTTCAGCTTGTTTTGTCTAATGGTGTTCCTTTGTTCATTCGTCCATCGTAAGTTTAGGAAAATACCGTTCTTCACTGCAGGTGGTTATCATGAGAGATAAATAAGTGCACAAATCATTTCGCAAATTTTTAAAAGAAGACTCCAAGTGCATTATCCAAAGGCCAGTGATTAGATGTCAAATCCAGGGCTTCCAATCAGTTTTTTAAATACTATATATATAATCAGGTGTGGATTTTAAGGGAGGCGAACAAGGCGGTCGCCTCGGGCCCCCTTTTTCAGAAATGCCGTGAGGGCTCCCTTTTCAGTGTTTCGCACTTAGTATTGACAATCTTTTGTCAACAAACTTACTAATCATTCTAGAGCCACATTTAATAAGCTCTGAAACAAGTCGTATGTTTGTCAAAATGAAGCAAAATTATATGCAATTGTGCGAATAGGCTAAAGAAGGCCTTTTAATGTGTAAACAAAGAACAATTTAAAATCAAATGACTTCAAATAATTTACAGTGCAAACTATAGTTTCACGCAGAAGCAAATTCCCAGACAAATTGAAAAATTTCACTTTCTTTCAGCGAATAACGTTTCTATATATATCATGGGTAAAATATAGAGCTCTTTTTCTGAGAGTTTGCCTCGAGCACCTAAATTCAAAATATCCACCCTTGCATATTAAGAACGAACAAATTTCACACAAAGGACCGCGGGGCCCCAAAAGCGCGAGGCCAGTAGCAATTGCTACATCTGCTACTATTGTTAATCCGGCACTGCATGGGAGTAGTACAAACTTGTGCAAGTAGGCTACTCAATAGCAATCTGATTTTTGAATGACTTTGTTAAAGAAAATTAAAATCGAGAAATCACATCTAAAAATATCAAACGAGCTTTATGTAATACTGTAGAAAAGCTAACAAAACTACAGCATTGCTCAGAAGAAGCAAATTGCCATATTTTTATTGTAAGATAATGCTACTAGCCCTACACATGGCTCTTATCTGCAGTACAACCTTAAGCTTTGATGAAGTGCGTTTCAAACACGAATAGCCACAAGTTCTTGTGCCTGATTCAAACGTAACAATGGGTACAATTCACCAAACGTAGGACGCAGCCAACGTTGTTTGGGTATGACGTCACTTTAGCTGGCATGCGGCTTGAACAACTGTCGTATTGAGATTAATGTGAACTCGTTGGATGACCCTGACGTTTTCAATACGGAATCTGATTAGAAGAGTTAAACTAAATTTCATGAATAACGACGACATAAAATATTGACGAATATTTATCGAACTGATTATATATATACCAACAATTGACTCCATGCGTACCACACTTTGCTGGAGGCCCGCTTGGATCTCGAGGCCCTAGGCTTAAGCCTACATAGCCTATTGGTAAATCCGGCCCTGCGTATCCACATGGTTTTTTAAAAGTCTAATCTGTTAATGAGTGTATTTCCTCAGGAGTGCTTGGTGATACAAATATAGAAATCAATTGGCGTGGTTGAAGATAATTTTTTTATATTTGTATCAGTAGTTTTAGATGGGCCAATTGGAGTGAAATCTGCCTTGAGCCGAAGTGACAAAACTATGACTTGATGGATCTGCAATTAATTTTGTATACGAGTAAACTCGTCAATCAATACATAACCTTTGGGAAAAACTGTATGGTTTATTTTTGCCAAAAATATTATTGATTAGCGTCCAGGTTTTTTTGAGTTTCTGCTGTTTTGAGCAAATTAATCTTCGCAGTATTTGTGCTTAGCTAATTATTTGACATGAGCAAGATGGTTTCGGAATTTTTGGTAACTTTCAACATCTGTAATTTTGATCTTTTATAAATGCAAAATTAGTGGCCTCTATGGTTGATAGAAGAAATGATCCCTTGTGCTATCCATGGATTTAGTCCAAGTTTATATTCTCTTCTTGCGTATTTTCTAACAGGCATGTGTGTATCCGCAAGACTTTTCATGGACATTACAGTAACATCAAAATTTTCATTAACATTCATGAAAAATATTTTTTCATTTTTTTCAATAACAACCAAGGGTTACACCAAGCAATTTTAGATTGTGTTTTGATGGTGCCTTGTTAAAGCAGCTGTCTCAGTAGTGCTAGGACTGAGTATGTTAAACGTTCGCATATTTTCGGAACTTTATATACTAGATTTGCCGAGGTGTCGTTTTCGACCCCAAGTGAGCTATTAACTCGATTTTAGCTATAGTTGCATATCAAGTGAACTTCAGATTTATTGACTTTTCCTGAAATTCATATTTCCTCTCAAAAATATGCTCGGCGCGATTTTGTTTTATTGTCTTGACTGCTAAATGATCTCTTTAATTTTTAACCCCCTCCGTTTGACAAGGTGTAGTTTTCGACGCCCATTCAAGGGCGTACGCAAGGGGGGGTTGGGGTTAAAACCCACCCTTGAGCTTGATATTTTCAAAAACGTTATTACCTGCGCAAAGGAGATTAACTGTTTTCGCATACTTTTGCTTGTTAATTTGCCGATTGCAAATACCACGGAATTAATTTGCATGCAAATTTCAAGGAACATTGCAAATGGGCCAAAAAGTAATAATTAGGATTTGGTGAGAATTTCTGGGGTTATCGTCTGCATCCAAAAACCATCTCACCACTTTTTGCAGACCTTTCATCCACTACGCATGTTCACGAATGTGTTCCGCGATAGTTCACGTCATCGGAAACAATTGTCTTTGTTTTGTCTGCTATGGCTGATCAGCGCAAGTGCTGACCGCATTGGCTACATCACCAGTTTCCAGGGGCGCAGCCAGGATTTTTTTAAGGGGGGGGGGCTGAAGTTATGGAAGCAAAAGCCTTGAAAAGGAAAAATTGCTTGTGATTAGAATAGTCAAGAAAAGCACTTAATTTGTGGAAAAACAATTGACT
>Ga0210059_1009827_pt1 | contig 14863 bp, 13 predicted proteins | sample Ectturendosymbi2_FD_188042 | JGI IMG/M metagenome (GOLD analysis project Ga0210059, IMG submission 188042) | Ecteinascidia turbinata endosymbiont from Florida, USA - Sample 2 (SPAdes) (version 2) | ecosystem: Host-associated > Tunicates > Ascidians > Unclassified | place: Key West, Florida...
CACATGTGGCATATACCAAGACAGTTTTGTCAAAACAACCTTCCCATCATCAGGTTCTGCAATTGCTGGCGGATTGTTTTCAGGACCTGCTGCCACTGCCCCAGTTTTGAAAATCGCGTCACTATCACCTTTCCTCACAAGAGTGAGTTAACGCTTAAACCCGTAAATGACTTTTTCATAGTCATCACAAAACCCAAAGATGTGTTTTAGCGGAACTCTGAATGAAAATGTTCCTTCTGGGTCTGGCTATTGAATGATATGACCCTGACGAGCTGCAAGTCCGATGTTATTTTGAAGATGTGCTGTTGTATGTGAATCTTTCATCCACAATTGGTTCAGACCTGTGCTTCTTTAAAAATCATCTGGAAATTTCAACAGCACAAGCATCGTTGTTGCCTGCCCAGGGTGAAACAGACTTTCAATCTCTTGTCCTGAAAGTTGGCATTTTATGTTGCTGAACAGATGTATCATAGCACTGTTTGTTAGCGTGATGACGTCATTATTGCCGTAAACAGCGTCGTCAGCGTTTTTCACCAACTTACCGTCAAAAAACAAATAACTTTCTCTCGGATGTGTGAACAAGTCTTGTGTTTCAATATTTATCCTAATTTCCCCCGGTCTGTTCAGGTCAGTGTATATATAAAACGTCACTTCTGCATCGACCCGATGACTATATTGGTTTCACGCCAAGCTGTCCCCCACATTTTACAACAAAATTGCGCCCATGCTGACATCTAACCACAAAGTTTTAGGCTTAATTTACACAATACACATCAAAAATGTAATCGCCAAATTTTATTTCTTCATTCTGAGGTGCAAAATGACTGACAGAGAAAAATAGGTCAGAAATTTCGCTTGACACCGGTATCCAGATCACGGCCACATTCCAGCTGTTACAAAACAACTAATCGAGCACCGCTTAACAGGGTCGCCAGATAGAAAAAAAAAATTGTAGCCAAACTCACTTCAGAAACTAGCCAAACTCAGCAAAAATAGCCAAACTTCAGGAAATGGTTGCATCTTTACAAAAACATTAATTTTTTTCACTGGAAATTAGTCGTTTACAGGGTTTGCAGCTCTTTTGCCTTTTGCCTTGTGTTTTACCAGAAAGCATATAGGTTGTCAACATTGTGCAAATATTTCTAAATAGTCAGTTTCAACATTTTGCAAGCATATTTTACAGTATAAGTGTCAAAAACTATGCTCCTACTTTCAAAACCATACACTTTCATTTGATGTCACGAATTTTTAGACCATCAGCAAGCTTAAAAATAGTAACCCTGCATATGAATATGTAAGCAAATACGTGCAAATATAGAGGGCGTACATAAAAATGACACTGAAACACATTTTGAGAGAATACCTTGCAAAAGAATGATGTGTTACTATATTTCGCCAAACCAAAAAATTTGGGGACAAATGCTTCAACAAAATTGTCGAAAATTCGCCAAATCGCCAAACCAAAGTATATGCTGTCAAACGCGTTCATAATTCGCCAGATTTCCCGAATCTGGCGATCAATTCGCCAATATGGCAACAATTCTATCGCGAACTCGAATCTCTAACTAGAGTCTAAGTGGTAAACATAGAGACCAAGCTACTTCTGGTAAAACAAACTCGTTCCTTTGTTCGACTCTTTACTCAGCTCAGAATTTTAACCATAAATGATTTTTAAGTTTTACATGAATTTATTTGGATACCACAGTTCTTCTCAACGTTTTTTTGTAGCGATCCAAATATTAATGGTAAATAGGTAGGAAAGCTTTGGCGACCCAGTCTTTACCACACATTTTCTTGCAAGCATAACGAGTGAACTAAACACAAGACAGTTTAAACAAAGACCTAAATATACTCATATCAACAGTTCGAATTTAATCAATGTGAGTCCTGATTTTGTATCGTTTCCACAACTTTCTCAACATGTGGAACAATCTTGCTCATAGCCAATCTCATGTCGTCTTCAAGCTCAAGACAGTACCTCGATGTTGTTTTGATCTGTGCAAGCACAGAAAACCCACACTCACACAAGCAGGTAGTAACAAATGGCAGGAGAGCTTTTACTGCAATACTCTTTTCATTTTTTATTTTTGTCCAAAATTTACCAAGATTTTCTTTCTTAAAGGCATTCCTCAATAAACTGTCGCACTGAATGTCAATAAATTCCTCTTGAAATCCGGAAATAGTTTCGCAGCTTTCCGGCAATGTATCAACATAAAAACCAAATGGATTGCGCACCCATTCCAATTCTTTTGCTTTTTTGGAGATAATCAAAATAAAACTTTTGTATCGATGAAGCCAAATGCTGTTTGATAAGGAGCTGAAGATCATCAAAACACACCTCCATATTTTCCAGAAACTGATTAAAAACAGGAAATGATGCTGGCCCTTACAAAGATTCTTTCATGATATTTAGCTGAGAAAATATATCAGAATGGTATGCCACAAGCAATAACCACTTTTGATCAACTAATGTTCTGCCAAGTTGAGCTTCTTCTGCATCAAAAATTCTCTCACCTCCTTGCGCAAAGTAATGAATCTCTCCAGAACTTTGCCACGAAATAACCATCTCTCATCGGAAAAGTATATTAGATGTTTGTGTTCAGCATTCAAACTTTCACATAATTTTTCAAACAGTTGCGAGTTCAGAGATTTGGACTTTATGAAGTTGACAAGGTGGATCACATCCTGCATGACATTTCCCAACTCAGTTGAAAGCCTGCGAGACGCTAAGTTTTCTCGATGTACGAAGCAGTTGCTGATCATTACATCAGGATTCATTTCTTTCACTCGAGCAGTAAAATCTCAGCGGGAACCGAGCACTGCTGGCGCTCCATCACTGCAAATGCTGGAGCATTTATTCCACTCTAGTTTCTTTGCTTTCATAAATGAGTCAATTAAAGCAAATATATCTCCGCCTCGGGTGGTTGTTTCTAAAGCTCTGCAAAATAGAAATTCTTCTTCCAAATGGTTTTCACCAAGGTAACTGACATAAACAAATATCTATGCATCATCACTTACATTAGTACTTTCGTCAATTTGCAGGCTAAACTCTCTACTTTGTTTTATAGAAGAAATCAATTGTTCTTTAACATTAGCTGACATGGAAGCAATGCGCCTAAGAAGCGTATCATTTGACAACGGGACTACATCTAACTTCTTTGCAACGTCATCACCGCACATTATGCGCACCATGTCAGTGGCTGCTGGTTTTATCAATTTTTCTCCTATTGAATGAGATTTTTTTGTTCGTTTTTTTTTGTTCAAGAAACTACGTAAGAGGCTAAAGTTGCTTGTTTCAAAGTGCACATAAAAAGACTGCTGACATAATCAACCGGTTGTTTTTTCAAGTTTTGTTCTTTTCTATCGAAAATTTCTCGATTTTTATCAGTTTGCTGTGCTTAGTTTGCCAATGACGCTCCATTTTATTGTCTTTGAATGATTCATTGCTCAGTACTTCACCGCAGCTTACACACAGTGGTTTGACGATGCCTTTGTCATCTAGATCTGCAAATCTGTAATTTAAGTATTCGGGTTTATATTTTCTCTTAGTTTCCATTGCTAGCTAGAGCTGAAAATAAAGACAGATAGATAAAATTTTAAATTATTATGTAGCCGCTCGTCTCAAACTTGTTTAATGTCTAAGTGGACCTTGCTATTCTCTACCAAAATACTACTCATCCAGAGCAATCTTATCACCATGCTTTTACCTTGCTACTGTTTCACAAGAATGCACGGGCTGTATGACGTATAAAGAAAACAGTCAAACCGCCGTCGACTATTATCCTGATCATAAACATGAAGTCGCAATGGTATGGTATGGTTTAATCATGCATTTTTGTGACTCAAATCACGAAATAACACGAAGCAGCAAGAGGAAATACAATAACATCAAAGATCGCTAGTTGATTATATAGTGATGAAAAAATATAAAAAAAGAAATTTCACGTTTCGCAGCTTACTAATCGTGTTCTAACATGTAGAATCACAAAGGGTTGGCGAAAGACCACCTGGGTCAAGATCTCAGCCAGCCCTGCTGCTAACACAAACCAAATTTTAATTGAAGACGTCTTACAAGTAGTAATAAAAGTAATAAAAAGCGTGAAATCAACGTCACGTGAAATAAGCATAAAAACAACAAAAAACAGTAGGGAAAAGCATGCCTATGTGCAGAGGGTGGGGTGAGCAACTATAGAGGTAGATAGGAGGGAAAATAGTGGCATCAGCGCAATATTACAGAATGTGACAAGAATATAAAAAGAAGATCAAACAGAATGTGACAAGCATACAAAAGGAAGATTAACAGGAAGTCTGGCAAGATAGCAGGACTTTTTTATATTTTTTGCCAAATGAATAAGGCGAAGATGATTTAAATTTTTCCGGAATGTTAGACCAAATGTTCGGACCAATATACTTTAAAGAAAGTTGACCCAGAGATGTTTTCATTTTGGGTAAATATTATTTTTGCAGAGAAGCAAGTCTTGTTTGATATTTGCGGACTGATGCAATCTCAGCAAAGTAGTTATCAAAGTAATTAGGTAATCCACCATTATAAAAACAGTACATGAATTTGGCAACTGACAATTGAAATAAATCAGGTATTTCTAAAATTTTGTGCTTGGAATAGAGTACAGTTGTTTTAGTTTTGTTATATTCAAGTGTTCTCACAGCTTTATTTTGCAATCTAATTAAAGGGAGTAAAGTCGTCTTGTTTTCCCTTCCCCAATTAAGTGTTGAATATGTTAAATAGGAATGGAAAAGAGCGAAGTAAATGGATTTGAGCACTGAAGTGTTGGTATAGTGTTTTAATTTGAACAACATTCCACATGATTTGGAGAGCTGTGTTACCAACTTTTCAATTTGAGGCTTCCAATTAAGTTTATCATCAAGTATAACGCCAAGATATTTTAAGCTGCTTTGTTTTGATATTGGGTGATGATTAAACTGACACTGAAAAATTGATTTTTTTGTGGTTGTTCATGAGCATGAAATTGCTTTTGGAATAATTGATACATAATTTGTTAACACGAACCCAGAGATCGATTTTTTTGAGCTCATGGTTAATTGTTTTTTCTAAGATTTCGTGGTTTTTCCCCGACATATGCAGATTGATATCATCAGCATATAAAACAGTATTAAAGTTGGAGGCTTTCACAGTGTCATTAACATATATAAGGAATAGTAAAGGCCCAACAACAGATCCCTGGGGCACGCCACATGTTACATTCAAAAAAGAAGATTTAGTATCTCCTATTTTAGTACACTGAAACCTGTTGTCCAAGTAAGAAGCAAGTAGTTTTAGGGGTGTTCCTTTTACTCCATAGTAAAACAATTTTTCAAGTAATATTTTATGATCAACACAGTCAAAGGTTTTGCTTAGGTCTAGAAACAGAGTATAGGTTATTAATTTGTTATCTTTATTACAAATCATGTCATCATAGATGGCAGCAATTGCTAATTCAGTAGAGTGATTGGTACGGAAGCCATATTGTTGTGGGCTCAGTATACAATTACTGGTGACAAAAGAGTACAATCTGCTGTAAATTACTTTTTAAAAATCTTTGGAGAGAGTTGGAAGTATGGATGTTGGCCTTTAATCGTTAGGGGATTTGGGAGAAGTTATTTTAGAAATGGGTGTAATTTGTGCAATTTTTAGAAGATTGGGAAATTCACCTTTTGCCATACATTTATTAAAAAATTCAGATAACCATGAGGATAAACTACTGGCAGAAATTTTTAAAAACTTTGCTGGGAAGTCATAGGAGTTAGATGTTGTTTTGCATTTTAGCGATGCAATTATCTGTCTGATTTCATCAGCACTGGTTGGTGGGAATGTACACAAATTGGGGAAAGACTCAAGAAGAAAGTCATTAAAAGTTGCAGGGAGAGGGTCAATTTTGGAGGATATTTTTTGCCACATTAAGAATGATTTAATTTTTGCAGATGTAAACTACGGTAGTCGGCGACCCAACCAAATTAAACGGCGACCCACCTTTGGGTCGCGCCCCTGGAGTTGAGAAACACTGCTTTAGTCTGAAGAACAAAATAACTGACGAACACTAATAGGTCAGAAATTTCACTTGACACCGGTTTATGCGCTTAGTCGACCACAGGAATACTCTAAAACAGGATCCATTCGAGCCGTTTAGGGGAAAAAATTATAGATCCAAAAGTGTAGGTCAGAAAAATTGACTTCTAGATAACTGTTTAGGGTCCAGAGAACACAATACAGGTGGTAATGATTTGCTGAGTGGTTTAAAATGTTCTAGACACTTCTGCAGCATTCGAGATCTTGATTAGCCTCCTAGCCTGAGCGGCTGGGGAGTTATGACCAAAAATAAACCCTGAAAGCTGCTCAGCCACTTAGTGGATATTTTGATTTTTTCCCCAAGTAACATTTTCCTGTCAAAATTTGGCTTGAAATTTGGTGGAATGTTGTAAGACACCCAAATACACCTTTCCTACAAGTTTGGAGGGGTTGGTGGGTGCTGGCTGGCTGGCAGAAAAGTGGCTTGAACCTCAAAATAACCCGAAATCCGAGGTTTTTGCCCCCTGTGACCCCACGAAAAGAAGTGTCATATTTTGCAGTTTCTTTAAGTTTCTTTAAAATGTTAAATCGCCTTTAACAATATTATGAAACTATTTGCGTTAACGATGTTTTAAATTCCGCACCAGCTTTAACAGAGTACACCAGCTTTCGAGTAGTTCAGTAAGAAACATTTCCTTTTTGGTTTGTGGCTGCATCAACTAAACTATTGTTCCACATTAGCGTAATGAGCCATAACGCTGAAGTAAAACTGTGCAATCTTTATCAGTTCGCTGAAGCATTCAATGGTATTGCAAGTTTCAAAATATTTCTTTCATCTTACATACTCCATAATTTTACAACAAATATCACTTGGTTGATGCTCTTTTTGCACGAACCCAAATAAGTTTTGGTATTGGTGCAGTTGAATATAGGGATAGCTTGCTGTATGTAAATGCAATATATATTGCCAGTGGCGTAACTGACGGTGGGCAGAGGGGCGAATTGACCCCCTGGCAAGCTAAATGCAAAAGCGGTCTGCCGCTTAACTCATGCAGTATTTCGGTTTTAGCATTCTTTTGGTTTTCAGTAGGTTGTTGTTTTTGTGTGTTTTTCGGATTATTTTCCGGTGATTTAAGGTTTCAGTTCAGCCATCCAGATCCGGATTCACCATAATTTCTCACGTTTTTTTCTGAGTGTTGGCTAGTGGACCCAGTAGAGTTGCCAGTGGGCCCTTTTATCTAAGTTTACCACCCTGGCGTAAACCTTTGGTTACGCCACTGTTGATAGCTATGTAAAATAGGAAATGTAAAAAGTGGACATGTATTCCAAAAAAGAACGTATGGTAGTGTTGACGTGTCTCGCTCTGCAAACATGTAAGCTCAATCGGTGAATCTGTATCAACGCAATGTGAACATGAGAACGGTTTGTGCCCAGCAGGATGGCTCAATGAGCAGTCTATTACAATGCGTTGATTCCAGAGCATACGTACTTGTCCATATAGTTGGGCCACTAGCCGCAACAATAGTCCTACTTAACAATGCTGCTCATGTGCAACTTGGGCAAATCTGAGTAAGGCAGATGCAAAATCTACCAGTAACGAGTAGAGACCTAAGCTAACGCGTTCTACGTGGCTTTCCCTTGGCCTTGCATCCACTAGATTCAGATACCTGACCGACTTTCAGGAAAACAATAAGTGTAATAGTTGCTTAGTCCATGGGTGGTGGCAGGGCCGGATTAAATGAACGCGAGGCCCCGGGCAAAATCGTGACCGCGAGGCCCCCTAAAAGCTTGGCGCAATTGAGCAACGTTTCACATGCCCTCGTTTCAACTTTGCAGAAGCACCGGTCGAAAATGTCAAAACTGATACGATTTGGCAGCCTACACTTCAGAGACAATTTGGGGTGACCACGTACGGCGGTTCGTATGTGGCTAATTTGTTCAAACAAAACGTTGTATCACAAAAAACGGTCTTTTTGCTATCGTGACACTACACAACAATATTTTTGTCATAGTCTCTCTGCCCATCTTCACTGCACAAATGGTCCATTCACATATATAGCCTATTCAGTAAAGATATGTCAACGCTCTCTCGCAGATCAAAACGTACACCGTTTAGAAAAAAAATTCTCGACGAAATATCACACAAAAGCAACTTGAACCGTACTACTTGACTGAAGTTTTGCAATGGGAGCTTTACAATAGTTAAGGGGTGGCCAAACTGCGGCTCGCGAGCTGCATGCGGCTCTTTGAGCTTTCCGAAAAATCATATACTTGTTTTTTATTTTTTATTTCTATTGAAAAGTGTAGAAATATTGTAAAATGGTACTGACTTCTGTGGTTGCTAACGTGCCGTACAGTATTTCTTTTGCAAGTCGTTCCAAAAAGCATTATGATCTCACAGAAGCGTAGATTGTAAATAAATTCGTGTTTTTAGATTTTTATGTTGCGGCTCTTTGTAACTTTGGTTTTACGATATGCGGCTCATATATAGAGTAGGTTTGGCCACCTCTGCAATAGTTGTACCTATTCCGTGATTTGGTGGACAACAGCGCTTTGTTTGATCTAAGACTGATACCCTCACTATCACGACAAGCACTTCGCAACTAATTGTTACGTCAGCGCATTATATGGTAATTGCAAAGGCGTTGCATTGCGAAGAATACTTAGTAACGAATTTATTGAAGCGCCCTGGTCTCTGTCACTCTGTGCTTTTCGAAAAAAAGTCAACTACGAAAAGTTTCACGACACCACATCTTTTTGCAAGCGAAATCGTTGATGATTGTCTCCAGGTCCGTATCTTCTAGAACAGGGGTCGGGAACCATTTTGGCTAAGGGAGCCGTGAAACCTACATATTTTAACTGTATTTCCGTGAGAGCCATATCACATTTTTCAACACTTAATGCAACTAACTTACTACCCAACGTGTGCATTTTTAAGCAAAACCAACAATTTTAAACAATGGTAGATTTCTGAATTTTCTCTTAACATGCTTCTTACTGTTAATGGGACTTCTGATGCTGCATGGTGTTGCTGATGGCTTTGTAGTCTGGTAGGTGGAAAATTACGGAATGTTTCATTCGTGAAAATCGTGTTAAGAAAATATCAAGCGAGCCAGATGCCGTCATCAAAAGAGCCACATCTGGCTCGCGAGCCATAGGTTACCGACCCCTGTCCTAGAATCTCATGCTTCATGCTCATTAGAGACAACATGATTAGTTTTTCTTGCCCAACTGAACTTCGAAGATAATTCGTAATTCTACGCAACTTAGAAATCACTGAATGGGAGCCCTGCATGTGACAATTGAACACAGACATCTTTGGCAGGCAAAGCAGCGAGACAGTGACACTGCTGATAGCAGTAAGCCACGTGTAGTTTTATAGTGTGTGAAAAGAGTTGAGTTGAGTTTATTTGGCGAAAGTTAAGAATTTCAAAGACGAGAAAGAAATGATAGCAATTGCAAAAACGCCGGAGCACCGAAAAAACCGCAAGGTTATCGAGTCGTTGCCCTTTGACTGGTCGATTAAGGTGCACAGCAAGCCAAATTTACATCAAATCGGATAGCCTGTGTGGGAAAGAGCTGCCAGATGATCAACAAGAACCATGAATAAATATGTAGCAGTGCTTCCACAAGTTTTGGAAATCCATTATTAGCGTAAACTGACATCAACGTGCCCCAGTGAATAGCTTGATCAAACGACTTTTGTGCAGGCTTCTTTTCACACAGTATAAAAATATGGGGCTTGTTAGAATAGGTAGCCTATATGCAGACTTGTGAGAATACATCTTTATCGTTAAGGTTTGGTTCTGACTTCTTAGTGAGCACTAAGTGCAAAACTATATTTGCTGTGGCGAGTTTTCGTAATGCATCTGCTTAGTTTTGTGGCAACCTGCGTGGTGTACTAGCTTTAGTAAGTTGCCCGATAGTCTTGTCAACATATAGTTATATTTCTCAATTACTTGAAACAGTTTTGCGAGAGGGTCTAACTTTCTTGTTTTTTCATTGCTAATTTTTGTTCTAGCCGGTGATTATTCTTAAAAGATGATTTATTTGTAGAAAATGCTCAAAAAATTCATAGTAGGCAGTTCATGAAAAGAAAAATTAATTTTGATAGCCTAGGTGTAGAGAATATTTCAGACAAAAGCTTGAGAATGGAGGTTAAACCAGCACAGACTAATGGGATAGAAAGGGTAGGCCTAAAGGGCTTTGTGAATGACCATTTGCATTGCATCGTCAGCAACCTGTAAAGGATAAGCAAAATTTCGACGTTACCTCCAGTGGCGATTTTAGAATGAAAAAACTGGGGGGCCACTGGGGGGACAAGGAAGGACGTAGAGGGGCCAACATAAATTTCTGTCCTGCATGGTGAATTTCCGCTGTAATGAAGATTGATTTGCTATGATTAACTCTATCAAACCCAACATAGGCTTGTGAATATCGTCAGAAACGTCGCCAGAAAGTCATCAAATCGTTTAAAATTTTGCTGGCAGAAAGTTATCTGCTGCATATGTCAGTCAAACGAACTTGAACGTGAAATTAAGAACAAAACTGGGGAGGCACGCAGGGTGCCAGCCAAAACTCAGGGGAGAGCATGGCCCACCCAGACTCTCCTTTAGACCCGCCACTGGTTGCCTCCCCTTGGAAAAATTTTTACGGACGCCCATGGGGATAGATGCACTGATTTCGATCTAATTTTTGGGTCATACATCGTGGTGCTGTTTGGTTCAGTTCTTTCAAGTCACTCAAAAACGATAAATGCCATAGTTGTCAGTTTCCAGCCTATATACTAAACGCAGCAATCAGATATCTCTACAATTTTGACGAGTGTTGAACAACCTAAAAACATGAAAAAACAGTAAAGGAGGGTTTCCGCAAAAAACTTGCGGAGTCCAAACTCCGCTTTTTGTCCACCTCTGGCTTATATCTGCCTTGGTATTGCCCATTTTAAACCGTCAACAAGAAGACAATTCATTTTTTTTATGAACAAGAAAGGAGGAAAAGTTCAAATATTATCACCAAAAACTGTTCATACAACTTTTTGTCAGGAATTTGTTACCTGCCAAACCTGCTAAAAGGTTTTCAAAATCCTGCTAGAAAACCAGCTAACTCCTAGATTGAAAAATTTCCAGCTAACAGTGAGAAAAATCTGCTAGATCTAGCAGCAAAACAGCTAAAATGGCAACACTGCTACAAAAGTACCACTTTGCAATACTTTTGCACTTTGCAATAGAAATAAAAAACAAAGATATAATTTTTCGGAAAGCTCAAAAAGTCCCATGCGGCACGACGAACCTTTGCGTGCAACTCGCAGTTTGGCCAACCATGGTATATTCTCATAGTTTTGTGCACTTGATTTAATTCATTTTCCATTTAACTTGAGGTACATCAAGACAATCAAAAATTTAATGTGTGAAGACGAACAGAATCCGGAGCCATGGAAAGAGAGAGCTCCGGATCCTGAGCCACACTTATGAAAACCAAGATCTCCGGAGCTGGGGCCATGTTCATGAAAAGAAGAGCTCCGGAGCCAGAGGTGTCACATTTTTACGACGGCTCCATAGTCCTGAAAGAATCCACTGTGTAGCCGGACAAATAGACCATCCAGAGTAAAAATTCAACAGATGAATCGCTTTAGCAACAACCTCCAACGGTTATCATGGTAAATTAAAATTTGCAAGAAAGTAGAAGTCATAATAGTAGGCTATTGAATTTAACTCAGTGATCGATTAGTGGTCGAGCATTTTCACCCTCTTTGTGTTGTTTCGCCCCCTGTCGCCCCTTTGTTTTCTTCATCCCCTTGCCCATCGCGATTCCGCCCATTTTGAGAAACACCTGTCTACACGTAATCCAATTCAATATGATTCGAGAAAAAAATTTGCATCATAATTCAAATTAACTTATGCTGTACCTTTGTTTTACAACACCGCAATAGTTGACACTTCAAAGATTTCAACATAAATCGCAATCAATTTTAGCAGCAATGCATTGAGATGCTCAGTTAGTCATATCAGTCAGTTTTGACCACTCAAAACTACATATTATGTAGCGAGTTGTCTGTAAGTATGCCAATTGCTTTGCCAATGCAAAAATATAACATAGGTATTTAGCAGTGATGGAGTCTCAAGATTTGGTCTCGGTCTCAAGAATCGTCTCGAGGCCCAAAGGTTTCAGGTCTTGTCTCGGTCTCGATGGCTACAGGTCTCGGTCACAAGCTTATTGTTTTAAAACTTTGAATATTGCAAGGATATGGCTTAGTAAACTGTAATTCAACGAGGTTTTTCTCTATTGTATTTGAAGGTAAGAATCAATGAAAATAGGTCGGAACAATGTGAGAAATTCGAAAAAAATTCAACTTGGGAAGTGGCGACAAGATATTCTTGAAAAATTTTGGCAAAATCCACAAATTTTGAAGTCTCGGTCCCGGAATTTGTGATGAAGTCTCATTCTCGAATTTCATGTCTCGAGTCTCGGAATTTTTGATGAAGCCTCGGTCTCGAAGTTTTAACGAGGTCTCGGTCTTGAAGGTTACGGTCTCCACAACATCACTGCTATTTGGTGTTGCCCAATGCAAAAAGAAAACACAATTGAAAGTGATCTACCAAATGTTTCATTTTGCCTATGTGATTCAACAAAATTTCACTATTTGGAATGTTGTTAAAACGCTTGAAATTACACCGACTTACAACAATTTTTTTATGGTGTGGCACGAATTTTTCCTATACACAAGCATGCAAAATTACACCATCTGGCAACACTGTTCGATGACACCAGTGCGGTGAGCAATCCCGAGAAGGGTGGCCAGATTGTGCGCAGTGTGTTCTGCCAAACAATTACGAAATCCTGCCAAATTAATAGCCAAATTACAAATAATATATTAGAAATATTATTGCCAAAATACTGGCACAATTTTTTCATTAAACAATTTACTTTCACAATGGACCAGGGCACCGACATAGGGAAGAGCCGCCCCGTGGCGAGTCGAAAAGTCCCTCCCCCCACCACCACTACCACCACCTTCCACATTTGATAGTCACTTGCTATTCCTTCTTTTCGCCAGAAGTACCGGGCCGGGGCATTGCCTCCCCACCCCCTCCCTTGTCGGGGCCCTTCAATAGACCCAATACTAACTGCATTACTAATGTTATTTAGGCAAAATTCGAAATTTAAATTTGGGGATCCAGGTCCCCCCAGAATGAAAGTGGAGGGGCCTAGGCCCATGCGTTCCCCCGGCTACGCCACCTATGGTTTTGTCACAATGCCAAATAATATACAAGTCAAATACTTCCGTCTGGATGACGGATAATTTAATAGCGTCTACAAACTTTCATCGCTAATAAAAATCACTAAGTGGCATGCATATGCAGTACATATGGCTAAACACACGAACATGGTGGGGCGGCCCTTTTTGGTGGAAGACCCTGGGCCCGGGCCCCTTGCCCCCTAAATCCGGCGCTGACACTACTGCAGAGTGTTACCTTTTGTTCTCAACGGATCTTAACTGCGTATTTATTTCAAAAGTTTCTTGCTATTACTCTGTTTCAGCTCTTGCAATGCTTAGTTCTGTATGCGTTAAAAGTAATGATTTTGTAAATATTGAATAAACTGAAATTACTTCCAGTTATTAACTAGACTTTTGAAACAAAAGAAATATTTTCATAACCCAGAAACAAACACTATGATCTAAACAGCAAATATATTTTGCCTACAATACAGGCGTCTGGATTCCCTTTAAAACAAATCGTTTTTTGATTGCCAAACATTTAATATTGAAAACTGTGGACAAAATATAAATTATAAAAATAATAAATATAGTGAAATCAATTTTGCCAATACCATTACCATCATGAACAGGGCCGGCCCTAGCAGATGCGGGGCCCAATGCAAGACCTAAGCGCGGGGTCCCTTTGAGTAGTGATTTTATGACGTCATCGTGTTCAGTCAACCGTGCTACGATCGTGGTAGAGCGCAAATATGCAGTACAGCACTAACACGAGAATTGAGCACGTTTGTTAACGTTCGAGAGGAACTTTGCTAGTTTTGACGAGAGCGTTCTTTGTTAACAATGAAATTTATATGGAGTTTCTACTGAATTCTCAAGCGCAAGGTGTATCTGACAAAAATGAATAATCTACCCAAACACCATGGCGCGGGGCGCCAGAGGCACGGGGCCCAATGCAGCTGCATCGGTTGCATCGGCTTAAGGCCGGTCCTGATCGTGAAAATGTCTTTGCCAAAATTTTGCCATAAATTTGAACAACATTTGCCATAGACTTTGTGAGGCGTCTGGCAAGTCGCAACCTTGGGTCGAATGCTCATCTCTGATTGCTGAAACGATTGGACCCAGGCCGGATGATAAATTTCAGTATCAGCACAACACTGCACCCTTGTGGTTTGTTGACAGCGAAATGTCATTGTGAGTTCGCTAAACGCTAAGGCTTGCGTGAAAATGACAAGTGAGTCATAATCACGCAATGTCGCAGGGCGCGCTTCAGTTACTTCGGTTTGCGCCATGCGGGCGATATTAAGATGCGAATTGAGAGACAGCATGTGTTGCCACATTGATTGGATTATTTTTCGTCAAACTTTTTGAAACTCGGATGTTACTTTTGATAATGTGATTTCTTTAGAATGGTAGGGCACGTAATAGTGTTGCGGCCAATGGCACACACCGCAGTGGAAGCAATGTTATGAAGACCAGCAGCGACAGCTCCGACAACTGTATAGTGGATTTAACTTTTCGCATTACGACTTGCCGTTCCCTACTCGCTATTGCATTCCGTACGTGAGATCTGGTTTGTATCAACTTGTCATTCGCGTCAAGGGATTTCGTGTGTCCGC
>Ga0210059_1009828_pt1 | contig 14863 bp, 8 predicted proteins | sample Ectturendosymbi2_FD_188042 | JGI IMG/M metagenome (GOLD analysis project Ga0210059, IMG submission 188042) | Ecteinascidia turbinata endosymbiont from Florida, USA - Sample 2 (SPAdes) (version 2) | ecosystem: Host-associated > Tunicates > Ascidians > Unclassified | place: Key West, Florida...
CGCACAACCACTCAGTCTCTGATTGTTCTGGAGACTGATCGACCAGTGACCATTCCAACCACTCGCGGACAAACATGGCAAGGCCGTGATTCCTGCTCAGGATTGACCCAGCTAGTGAGAAGTTGGGAATGACTAGCTTATCTGCAGTTGTGCAGTGGGTCTCCAGCAGGTCGATGATGAAAGCCTTGTTCTTATAAGCTAGCTGCTCAATGACAGAGATCTTGTCTGCAGTAAGCCCCTCAGTGTTCAGCTGGAGTATGTTGGGTCGTAGGTCTTCGGCAGCATTTCTGCTGCCGTGCCCTGAGAAGGGCGTTTGATGACCCACCCCATGCCGAACACATCCAGTACGGGTAGCAGTGGTTGCTCTCAAGTTGACAGATTTAGTAAGCATTTTGAGAAATGCTGCAACAGGGAGGGCCACGTGAAGGCATCTGTCTTCCTGATGTGAAAATGCTTCATATTTCCTGAACTATTTATTCCATCTTAATGAAGCCAATTGTCTTTGCCTACGTTTTCACAGATGCTCATTCAAAAAGTACAACTAAAAATAAGCTGCAATAACAACTTTAGGTCATATTAACTTTTTTGGCCCTTACTGTTGCTCACATGATAGCACTTTGTAGCAAAGTTGTTTTTTTTGTGTATGAAGTGCATAGAGGCCTATATTGTACATCAAGTAGTTGATTTTTTCAGTTTATAGCTACTGTAAAAACTTGAATATCTAATGTAAAAAAATGGCTTATGTTTGAAACTGCTTGCTTAAGGTTTGACAAAGAATGACAAACTTCTTGTGGTTGACTGCAATGTAGCATGCTTGTCATGAAATGAAAACAAATTTAGATAAGGGTGAAAAGGAACTTTTCGCAACCGCCTCATCAGTTATGGTCATTTAACAAAAATGACTGATGCGAGAACTCCATAAATATTTCACTGAATTGGAAAAACGTCAAATACTGCAGAAATGCTCAAAAAGTAATATAAAGTTTTGTCGCTCATTGTTTTGAGATGCAGTTAACTATTCCAAACATCAACAAAGTCAAATCAACTGAATATAATTAGCTGAATGAAAGAAATGGGTAAGGCCTCAAGGAGTTCATCAACTACTATCTGAAATAGTAATTCGCAAATGCAACAAGTTTCTGCATGTATTGCCAAAAAACGTTGGTGAAAATATGGATTGATAGCATTGTAATGATGTCTTTTGGATGTGATTAAATACATGCAGTGGTACTCCTTATTTGCTATGAAGTCTGGTTGTGCAGTAGAGTCATGCATATATTCTGATAGAGGCATGCAATGAGAAGAAGACATCAAACACCAGGATGACAAATTCACAGATAGTTTACTGGAACTTTAAGAGTTAAAAATTTAGTTGCCATTTATTGTATACTGAGGAATAAGACAAAAAATTGTTCAAACCCAAAAATGTTCAAAAGTGCCCAAGTTTTTAAAATCGAACCTAGGAGACTTTCTGCTTCTTTAGAGGGTTTGAACAGATTTGTAGCTTTAATGGTTGGCAAGTTATGACTGGACAAAGCCCAAGGGTTTGCAGTCCTTAGGGTTTTAATCAACAACGTAGGTAGCTCTTGAGCTACAAACGTCTTAATACGCTCTTTTCATCATTATGTGTTAGAAATTATTGCAACATGGAAATTTCCATGTAGTCTACCATGCTGTGCAAATTTGCAATTTAGTGAAGGCATTTTAAGGCAGACAGGCAGCTCTTGTTGCCATGAAAATGAAATCTGGCTTCACCTGTGCCTTATGCATCGAGCCTTGAATATCTATGCTTTCTAACAACAACTGGCTCAGCCTTCACGTTAAGTCTAGCACATGTTGTGTTATTGAAACTTATTTTAGTTGTTTGATTTTCTGGTCTGTGCATGTGGAGAAGTTGTACACTGTACAGTGAGTGGAACAGGGTCCCTCTGTTTGTTAATTGGGCCATGTGCTTGAAAAGGTTGAGTCACATTATACAAGATGCCAATCTAGAAAGTGTCAGTTACTTAATTTTTTTGTGAGTTTAAGCTTACCTGGTAATCTTATACAGTGTATTCTTTCACTTGCAATTTGTTCTTCAGTGTGTTCTTTCACTGAAAGTTTTGGAAAACCATCTTCTGAAAGCATTAGTTGTTAATGACTTATGGACCAGTGGTGGATGAAATGAATTTGAAAAACCATTTATTCACCTGTTCAGCTTCACCATTTGGATGATATAAAATTTTCCTTAAATTACCGCTGATTACATGTTCATCCAAAAAGATTTATTTACATCTGCAAAATCTTGTTAAAAATGTAAGAGCACATACATTGTTGTATCTTTTGAACTACCCAAAAAATGTTAATGTAATAAAGGTGTGTGCGAACTATTGGACTTCCTGTTTGAAGAATTAAACGTACACAGATCAAATGACTGCACTACAAAACATGAATACAAAACAAAAACAAACAAATAATAAACTCTGCATGAAAGTCTCGTGAGAAACAAGTGTTTCGCTAGGGAACAGTGCACTTATTTGTTGGTATGGTGTTACGGGCCTATTGGGTAGGTGACAGTGCAGAAAAATATCCGTAAAAATCCTTTCATAGAATAACATCACTCTAGTTGATTTGCATCACTACATTCACTAGTTGGTGGAGAAGTACAAGCACCTTGGGGTGGTATTCATGAATGATTGAAGGCAGAACAAGGAGATTGATATATAGACTGGTAAAGCAAGCCCAAATATATGTGAGCTTTATTAATCTGTGGTGACAAAACAGGAGCTTTCAAACATCGCAAAGCTATCAGTTATTAAATCAGTCCTTCTGTAGAGTCAAATTAATGAACAGGAAGAACATGAAGGAACTGATGGGTATGTTGGGTTTACAAGATATGGTGGATAAGTTGGCAAGAGCAAATGGGTAGGCTGGTATGGGCATGTTTTGAGAAAGGATAAGGATGATGTACTGAGAAGGGTGTTGGATTTCTAAGTACATGGGCAACGAAGAAGACCAAGAAAAACGTGGAGAAAGCAGGTCGAAGAGGAAATTATAATAATTGGTCTGAGTCATGGGAATGCTCTGAATCGATTTAAGTGGAAAAAAAGGTGTGAAATTAATTGAAAGGTCATTAGGTTAATCCGGCCACCTCTGTATCAGATATAACACTGGATTTGAAACGTAATCTACTACTGTTCAGATCCTCACCTATGGTCATGGATCTTGGGTAATGACTGAAAGAATGCTATCCCAAGTGAAAGCGGCAGAGATAAATTGTTGTGATGAGTTCACGGTGTGACAAATTGTGCAAATGTGGAATTTTTTGTAAAACCCTGAGTGTCGAGCCACTTTTCCGAATCAAGAGATTCCAGCTACAGTACGGCGGTTCAGCCATGTGTGCAGAATGTTCCATGAAAGATTGGCGAGTCAAGTCCTGCTGGCTCCGCTCCTGGGAAAGCAGCCCAGAGGCCACCCAAGGACCAGGTGGAGTCACTACATCTCCGGCCTTGCTTTGTCCTGTCTTGGTTTGGGGCTAGCAGAAATATCTAAGATTGCTGTTGACTGTGAGGTATTTCGAGTCCTCCTAGGGCTGCTGCCTACAGGATCCCCCATAGGAAAAACAGGCACAAATGAATTAGTGATTTGCTAGCCTCGAAAGTGCATTTATGAGTGATGGCATTTCGATCATCAAACGTGCGGTGCTTCAGCATCAGATGTCAGGTTGTTATAGAATGCCTTAAAAATCAAACTTGAAACAATTTTTTTGAAAGCTGTTTTTTCGTCCAGTGTTGCCCTTGTTTTTCGGATGTTGTCATTGTGTTGATGAAAGCTTCAATAATTACACTGTAAATTTGTAGTACAGCTATTGAACAATTGTTAACTGTTTTTTTTTAGGGGAAGTTTTGCGAGGAGACCGCATAGTGAACACACCGTACGTCGTTAAGATGGATTCTGCTACACCGTGTACGGTATTGTGCGAATCGGAACTTGATGACAAGACAATCGATACGTTAATTCAGCGAATAAAGGATGACTACTCTATTCACTTGTGAGTAATTGTGGCCGTGTTATGTGCAGGTGTAATATCAGTTTTAGAAATCCAGCCTAAGCGTTTTTTTTTTGTTCATTTTGAGCAAGTGCTAATTATACTCACGATATGTATTTACCATGCAGGATCTTACCCGAGTACTCATTGACAGTGGTAAATTTTTGTTAACGTTCTACTTGCCACCGTGAAGAATTGTTTCCACATTTTTCTGTTCCAAACTAGGCAGTGTCAGCTCTGGGGCTGCGGCATGACTTTGGTAAAAGTCTTCACAGCAAAACACGTGCTGAACGAACTCGGTCGAGTTAAATGCAAACACTTGTCCCTTCATTGCATCACAGCTTGCCACGTGCTACAGTTTTGAGAGTGTAAGATTGCGATTGCATTTCTTTTCGCAAAGCACGTTTTTTGTCACTTGTTTTGGTGCTGAAGCTAAAACGGGATACTACAGTCTCATTTAAAAAATATTAATACAGAAAATTAAAAGTGTCTTCTGTGGCGTATAATTTCAGTTACGGTGCACGTGATGAGCGTTGTTAAAAGATACAAGAACACGTCAAGTAAAACGATGCGTCTCTGAAATTTGTTGTTATTTGGGAACATTTTGGAAGCGCAAAGCAATTTTGAAATTGCTGGAGCTTTCTCCAAATGCGATCAAGCGAGTTGGATTAAAAAGCAAACACTTACGGGTGTTGACGCTATGGAAAATCGAAAACTGTTGATCCAGAACTAGTGGGGAGGCGTCTAGTTATTATTCATTATATTGTAGTGTCATTATTTGGATTCTCTGTGATGCCGATCCGGTCAACCACGTCAGCAATGCTGTATAAGCTGCAAAAGACGCGTTTGGAACAGTTTAATTCAAGATGTAAAACTGGTTCTCCGACCTTGCTGATGTGCTGTTCTCTTTTCTGGAGGAGTATGCTGCTCAGCTTACGTTACGTCCATCTCACTCCTCCGAAGGGATGCAAACGACGAATAATAATATTTTCTTAAAACATGCGATATTTTCCCCACCATCTGCCCTCTTGCAGATCCAAATGGGATCCAACACGGGTGGCATTCACCGCGTGCTTGAGGGAATCAAGAAGGCTACAGTCCTTTCGCCAGGATGATCTGCCCTCAAATCTGTGGGCGATGCCCTAATCACATCACGAAAAACAGGCAGCGATTGGCCAGATGGGTAGAAGATTTTTCAGAGCTTCACACTCAAATCAAGAACAACCAACTTTGAAGCAATCGCCGGAATCTCTTGCTTACCTCTCCTTCAGGACCAGGGGTGTAGTTGCAATTTTATGGATGCAGGAGCTCGGTTAGGCGTTTTCACTTGTATTTGCAGGCAACGACCCACCATTCACTGGTAGAGGTGGCTGAACGGAGCTCGGGCACGCTCCGGCAGCACTATTCCACCGTACAGGACCTGGATAACCTCCCAACAAATGGTGAGCTTCACATTACTGTCAAACCTTCAACATCTGGCAAAACACCAGGCTATACTATTCCAGTGGAACTGCTTCCGTTCGATAATTCCCACGTTGCATTACTTTCTACAACATTCTCTGCAAGTATTGGAATGAAGGCTGTTTTCCAGCAGAAACGGGGAACGCCAAGATTACGACTGGTTACAAAAACACAGGTGAAAAAGGTGTTGAAACAACTGCAGAGAACTGGCTTTTGAATGTCACTGGAAAGGTCTTTACTAGGGTCGTGCTATCTCGCATCCAGACTCTTGCAGAGAGGCTCTACCGTGAATCGCGGTGTGGTTTCCGCAGCAACAGATCAATTATGGACGTGATCTTCTCACGGTGCCAAATCCAGGAGATGTCCCGCGCGCTGCAAATCGCTTTTGTTGACTTGGCCATGAAGCATTTGACATGTTCACCATAGAAGGGCTATAAATTGTTCTAAGAAAAATCAAGTGTCTGCCCAGACCAGTCTTCTCAGCCATGTGAGGTTGTGGCATGATAACAGAGCAGCACGTGCTATCTCTTTTGCAGGTGCTCCGTGAGTTCCCTTTGAGCTGAAAAGTGGCTGAAAGCAAGGTTGTGTTCTAGTTCCAAGCCTGTTTGTAATCTTTTCTGCTCGTCTGCATAATGCATTCCAATGACGATAGCAAAAATCACATCACTGATAGAGTACCTGTGCACACACACATCGGTTGTTCGACCTTGCAAGGTTACGGACGACGCGCCAAAACAAACTTGACACATCCGGCACGTGAGCTGTTTTTTTGCGAACAATGCTGCTTTCGTCTCACACAGCGAAACGGACCTTCAATCGCTAATGGTTCCCTTTCAATCCCCTTTTGTTGCTACTTGTGAGCACTTTTCTGTCCGTTTTACCAGCGAAAAAGCCGTTGCACCAATTGACGTGCACGGATATATGCCCCGTGCTGGTATCATCATCAACGGGACTAAACTCGCAAAAGTCGAGGTTTTCTACCTGGGTTCTTTTATGTGCAACAACTGCTCCCTTGAGAAAGGAATTTGCCGTCTTTCTGAGTGTAGTTTACCAAAAAACTCTCTATGGCAGTGGTTTTAAATTCGTTTTGCAGCTCGTACCCTCTGTGAAGGGAAAATCATTCTCGAACCCTTTGTACCAATTACCAGAATTGCCGGCGAAAATCCCAGAATTGTATGTTCGTGACGTGTATGTTCCAGCTAAACTAAAAGTAAATGTTATAGCTGAAGTAGAAAATACAATGTTTATGCTGGCGGCTAAACTTGAATACTAAAGAAATACAATTCAGCGAAGAACATTAGCATAAACGTGTTTGAACGAAAAACAAACAGTCAACAAAAGAAGTCAATTCAGCTGATCTTTTATTGTGTCTTTTCACGTCTAAAGGTTTTTAAAATTGTGGGTATTTATTTGTTGCTCAAAGCAACGCGTTCGTCATATTCTACGTTCCTGGACGATTCCGATACCTGTTTTTTAAGTACAGCAGAGAAAGAAACCAACTTCACACTGATAAAAGTAGTCGAGAAAGGAAGAACTTCTAGCGCTTTTTTCTGCCAACTTTGCGTGAGCTTCTAATCCTGCACTAAAATTTCTCTAGTCTATAACAGTCAACTCAAACTCCATTTTAATACTTCAACTTTCCCTCAAATCTCAGATCCTCCTTGTAAGTGTCATCATCAAGGATCTTGACCTACTTCGAACCCGAAAGGATCTATAGTGCAACCTTTCACGGTGTTTGATTCACCGGGAGAAAAGAGGTAGTCAAAAGGATGCGCTGAGTGACTCTGAATGTGCGAAAATTTGCACTTAAACTTTTTCTTTCTGACCAGCACCACTGTTTCATCAAGAAAGGGAATTCACAATGTTGCCGCCCCGAAGCCGGCAACTCCAAAGAGGCAGTTGACCCATAAAAGGTTTCACTTTTTCGGACTCTCGCCGTATTCATTCCTTTTCCCTGTAGTGATAAGCTCAGCTCAATAAAGTGGTTAAAAATATCAGTGAGATATGCTGCTATTTGTATTAACTGAACACTTCTTCGAAGCACACGCAAAAGTCGCTGTTGCGATCTTCCATAAAGCGTTTAAATTTTTTTTCAAAGTTGTAGAAATCGATTTAGCGCCTGACTCCTTGACAACCACCTCACATCAGTGCGGTAGAAGAAAATATAGCTGTTGTTCTGATTGACATCTTGGCAGAAGGACTGAAACAAATGGTGATTCAAAGCACAATCTTTACTGTAAATAAAGATTTTTCCACATGAATTAGGATCCATCAGATGTGGAGTTAGTGTTATGAAGACGAGAGACTGTCGGTGAAGTAGGCAACGCGTCACCTTTAGGTCTGGTGTCTCTTCTTTCAGCATAGCGCCAGAACCAGAACGATTGCCCAACATAGCTGCGGCACCGCCAGTACAAAGAGGACCAACCTTATTTGAATAGATTGTGCATGTGAAAAAAACTTTGACTAGTTTAAATACATCCTTCGCGGTAGTTGTCGTTAGTGGTTGGTCACAAAATGAAAATTCCTTCTCAACATTCTTTTCCTTTACGTAACGAACAAAAGAGACCAACTGACTGAAATTCAATACATCTGTGGACTCGCCAAGCTGAAGAGATTTTTCATGGAGAAGCCTTGAGGTCCGCGATTAGTTGATCGCGAATGTCAATACAGTACTGAGATCGTCGATGCTTCTACGAACTGTGCCATTTGACAACGCCACCTCTTCCTGCTTTCTAGCAGCGCTAACTCGCAAAATTATACGAGCCATGTCAACAACACAAGGTTTAATGACATTTTCGGCAAACGTGTGCGGTTTCTTTGCTTATTACAATGTGATACGCTACTTGGTGTAAGAAGCAAGGAGATCAAGTTTTTCCACGGAAGTAAATGCCATCTTTTGAAGCGTTCCGGTTCGATCACACCGAGCCCCTTATATTTTTCAAGTTTCAGCATCAAGTCCAGACTCAACATCACCGTGCTTGCACTTAAAATCTTTACGAAGCTTTGACGGTTTCAGATTATAATTAGAAAATATGACATCAAACAAAATGCACTTCGGCCGATCGACTCCGTCAACTGTATTTAGAAAGCCAAACAGACTATATTCTTCATTCCACTTTCTCACCTTGCTTTTCGACATGCTGCAATGTAGTAGATAGCGAAACTGCAGTTAGTGACTGAAATTACTGAAAACAGTTCAATCGATGCACCTTCACAATATCCTAGCTCTTAACTTCAGCAATACGTCCAGCACATTTCTGTGAACTAAAATCGATTATATGAAATTGTCAGATGGCCGAGAAGTGCCACAAATCCACGGTGTTAGGCAGTTCCAACCAACAGCACGATGTTTAGGGAGGAATAGAGCAGATAAAAACAGTCCGTGTGGACGTGACACAGGGCGACAAACAGTTTTTACTGGGTGAGAAATTTCATGTTGTTCATCACATCCCTAATAAATCGTTCAAAAATCGCCTTTGAAGTCGTTGTTTCTGGAGTCGCCACTACCGTCGGAATAGCTCAATACTTTTTGTTTCACATGGAAAAAGCACACGATTAGTGTGTAGAAACTACGTGCTGGAAATTTGTAAACTTTTAACTGGTTTGGTAATATAGTCCAAGTCAAGCTGCAAATTGGCGAAACAAGTTCGCGCCTCCAGAAATCGCGTTTTGCAGTCCCAGGGTGTGCGAGCACCAGCAATAGATAACCGCAGCTGTTTGATGAACTGAGCTCAGGTACTGGAAGTGTTGGCCGACCACTCCTTTGCTTCCGAATAGTAAAAAAAGATCAATGGCAGCGAAAAACCTCTTCCTCCGAGTGGAAAACATATGGCCAAATTGTCTGGCCTGGCGTGCACTTTTTCGCCAAAGTTCCCCTGAAGTTCGACTCCACTTTCTGCTCAAAGCGATCATCCTCGGTGGTAGAGGTTCTGCCACACCACTACTACATTATTTCAGCTATTGAGCAGGGCTACACAATTGGCGGACCGCGGTCCGAATCCGGGCCTTCCGGGTGTTGACCCTGGTACCTCTTAGACTCGGCGATGAGATAAACAATTTCGTGTCCAACCACGTATAACATTCATTTTTTCCAAGAGAGTGGAGCAGTGTAAGAAGTAGTCTGTGATCGTACACCGAAGAGGTTTTGCCAAAGAAAGCATCTCCTAATTTTCCTGCCCTTCACAGGTCAGCCGTGTAAAGTCGCCCCATGTTTGGGTCTGCTTGCTGCTGCGAGTCTGTTTTCTCAACTATGAACATCGCAAAAAAATGAGTTTCACTCCTGTATAACCGATGAACACCTTCACCACTGTCTTCGAGTCACTGTTACTTCCTTGGACCAAGATTTCTGGAACTGGCAAAAAATATAACGTGCAATTTCTCTATCATACTAATTAAGCATAACATTAAACAGCGTTTTATTTTTTTTCACTTCATTTTTAAGAGTAGAATCCAAGTCTTATTACTCAACGAAAAAGTTTCATGTGGGTGCAACTCAATACATGTATGGTGGATACATTTGCATTTGTGCTGTAGTGTTTTGTGCATTATTACTGCGTGATTTCAGGCAATATTCTATTTGTGGTTCAACGCCATGTACTGGTTTGCGAACAGTCAAACAGTTGGCATGACAGCCTGGTAACATACATTACGGCAGTTGGTCGCTGTTTCCGGTCGATCCTGTGAACGCTCAGCGCCCTTGTTCACCGTTTGTCTACAGTACACCAAAGCGTTTAACGTTATGTAGTCCTGAATTCACATATGACTGTACTGAAGAGTTCGTTGAATATCTGAATATAATATAAGGGGGCAATTAACTTACAGTGATACTGGAGCGTCATTATCGGTCAAAGCGGTGAGAGCCTTTATTTCGCCGTGCATTTGGCTTGGCAATCTCCAGACATCAGGTCGCTTAGTTGGGATACTGACCTGTACTTCTGCAACAACTAGGTTGACCCGTTAGCTGGTGAGCATCTGTGTGGAATCGTAGACGACCGAAGACCCCCTACATTTGGTTCCCAACATACGGATATCTTACGTTGGTTTCCAGACCGGGAATTTAACCCGGTCCGCCTGGGGTGAGAGCCAGGAAATGAAACCATCCAAACCGATAATGCTACGCGCTCATAAACTCAGTGACGGAGAAACACTATCGCTATTCTTCAACCACAGTAGGTTGTGGCAGATAATAACAACAAAATTATTTACTAATGCACCACCTGTGACGTACCGCACCACATTACAACCGAGCATAAAGCGAGCATGGCTTAAATCCAGTGCCATACATCGTGGCGCGCGTCGATAATTCTGGTGATGTTTTGTTGCTGCTTGAATTTATTATAACTTACATCATTGGCTGAATACACTGCATTAAGTTACAACCTTTTGCGCTTGAATTATCGGGTGTAAGTGTTTGTGTGCAGCGACCAACATTGAACGAGCAGCCCTTGCTGGGTCGGCAGCGCATGTTTGGACAACGATTCGCGCCCCGGCGGAAAATTTTATCAGAAAAAAACAGCAGTTGCGGGAAAGGCTGGGATAGAAAATTGCCGATGAAGTCATAGTTGCGCATCTTTACATTAATACGATGGTCAGATGTATTACTTGTGCGCACACCACACTGTTATGAAAACTGGGTTGTATATACTCACTTTGGTTGGGTAAATGCAACTGAAGTAACTTGGGGGGGTTTGTTGATAAACTTAATTTTTCATAGTTAAGCTGATTCACTTTTATTTTTCGAAGTAGGAATGTGTCATTTGTTCTTAAACTATTCTTATTTCCAGGCTTGCTGATAATCTTCCGTCTGCTACTAACTGGGTTGTCGAAACCCACGACGATCCGATCGTAGAGCACGGATTCAAGCTGGGAACTATGGACAAGAACGACTTCTACATTTACAACCACCTTTCGATTACAATGAAGTAAGCGCGTCATGCCTTTGTTGCAGCTGCTGTCTTAATGCTAGTTTTTCCAAAAGGATTTTGACTGAAACTTTATATAGCAAGCATTTTAAGTTATATACAGTTTTTTTAAGGAAAATGTTAGGTATCCAGTATGGGCCTGAAGGGACCCGATTTTCTCTGATTCTAGGGACCCGAATCGGATCCCTGAAACACCTTTAAAAAACCCTGTTATATATTTGCTAAAGAAATGGGCTACAGGTGCATGTGAGATTAACTTTTGTCTGCTTCCCATGACAGATAATTGTCAGTTTAGCAGTCTAATACCTTGCCTTTCAAAGAAGGTAACCACGTGTGTAAAGTGCTCGCCGCAACGTTGTTTAACGTTAAATGTAGTTGTTTGGGCACTGGCAGTTGGTCTGCTTGCTCGGTGGGCGTTTTTTTTGAAAAAAGCGTGTTTTCTTCAGGTTTTTGTTTACGTCTCTCGATTTTTTACTCAGATACAACAAAAACGATGACGAGCAAACATACCGTGTTGTCGGCTTCGAGGTCGTACCGAAAAGTATCGATTCGTCAGTGATCACTCAAAAACCGGGCGAACAATGTCACGAAGTTGAAGGGAAGAAGCAAGTCATTAAGAAAGGCATGAAGTCAATAAAGTTCTCTTACGACGTTCAGTGGCGGGTTAGTTATGTTGATTTTTTTTTAAAATTTCGTCATCAGAATTTTTTAATGAGCCCTGGAATTTTCGTGCTGTCTAATCATAAAGTAGCAGTCCTTGATCAATCGGGAAAAAGAGGAGGTTTCATTTTCCCGGACTGCAAACTTTAGCACAAGTGTTTGAAATCATCAGAAAAGCTGACAGTAGATGAGTTGTCTTAAGCTTTCTTTCATACGCAACGATACCGTTGCAATCACATTTGGGAGGTTTCGGACACTGAATTAAACTGAGTCCTGTAAATGTTGGACGTAAAATGTTGCGGCAAGTCTTGAAAAAGAAATAGCTGTGCGGGACGTGGTCCGCTCTCTGTTCTGGTTTAGGGTTGTTAATAAAATCAATTTTCGGAAACGTTCCCGGTTTGTTCTCAACTTTAATGAAGCTTGTCCAGTAAACGTTGCCAGCGAGGTGTTCATCAACGTGTAATGCCGGCATTAGTCACGAAGCAGTTCCAAGAAAAATAATAAGCAACAAGAAAAATTTGATACCGTAGGACAGGAGTCACCAACATGGTGCCCGCGGGTAGCAGGTCGCACGGACCACGTGGGTCGACCGCGGGCCTGTTCTGACAACAGCATAAACATGATCAGTGTCTTAACATTGATGAATATCTTTAATTTTTATTAATGGTAACATAATTGAAGACAAATTGACCAATTTTTTATTTCGAAAGTGTGTATCGAACTGGTAGCCCTTCGCATGAATCTGTACCAAGAATTAGCTCTCAGTCTCAAAATAGTTGGTGACCCCTGCCGTAGGAAGATGTGCTGGTAACTGTCAGACTTAGCCAACGATCGAAATTTACCACTTGTGCATAGCACTACGTGCAGTGCATTGTACTTCAGTTGAACGATTTGAGATACATGGCACAGCGAAGAAAAAATATTTCCCTAGAGTAGATTTAAAAGTATTTCACGTCAGTCTGATTTCAGGTGAGCTAAGTTTGTGAACAGTCATAACATAATACGGCACTTTTCACACAAACTCGATACCAACCTAACGCCCACCCATGCTGTCTAAGCAACTTGCAGAGCAGCGTCGCGAAAGTGCTCGGCTGAAAATCACACCAGGCATAGTTTCGGGACCGTTGATTCAAATCAGTTTGGACCGTTGATTCAAATCAGTTTGGACCGTTGATTCAATAAGTTTGGACCGTTGATTCAAATCAGTTTTGACCGTTAATTCAAATCAGTTTCTTAAAGCGTTGCTCAGGCGCAAAAGAAAATCTAACACCGTCAGTGTCATTGCCCTGATCGAGCTAATATTGTTCCCACCATAACCGTGGCGTACGCAAACGTTTCAGGAACACAGACGGGTTTTTCAATAACTCAGCAATTGTTACCAAGCTCACCTGACCCGAAAAAACGAGAGCTTGTTGTATTTCGAAAAAAAAACTTAAATTTTCCAAATCGAAGATAATTTCTCACCAAAAATGGTCGAGGTAAGCGTACTGAAGGCACCAAAACGTTAGGAAAAATGCGTAAGTTCCGCCAGCAGCCTTTATTGGCGGTCTATTAAAGATCAAAATGGTTTTCTGCTCGAAGATTGCGATTCTACATTCAACGTAATAAATCATGTTGAGACATGAAGATGTGTTATTTTCAAATGTATTTTGTATGTCACTGCCACCTAAGGTTTATAGGTCATAAAAGGGCAAATGATAATTACGATGACAAGTCCCATCACAAACACGTGACATTGTGTGGAGTACTCTTCCTATATGTGCAAATTCCATTTTGACTACTTTGCTTGTCAAACTTCCAGACGATTGGCCGAAATTGGCCTTTTGCTTACACGTCGGTTGTGCAAGACCAAATTTGGCAATCACCCCCTCCCCCCCTTATTCGAAAAATACAAAACTTATAAAATTTCAAAAAGATTGCTCGACAGAGCGCATAGAAAAAAATCAGCTACTGGAAGAATCATCCTCAAGCAGTCATTCTAAGTATGCCCACATTTAAATTGAAAACACGATTTGCCCCTACAGGGCAAGGAGGTCTGAACGGGATTGCAGTGACGTGAACGTTATGCTGATCGAGCTCAAAGCAGCCCGTGACCGGGAAACACTTACTACTCCACCTATGCATAAGCTATAAGCTATTACCATTTCTACACGTACGGTGTCGCATACCTCCTCACTTGCGTTGCACATTCACTTTCTAACCTTTTTGTTATGTGCCTGTTTTTGCAGCCAAGCGGAATTCGTTGGGCGTCGAGATGGGACACATATCTGAGAATGGGCGACGTTCAAATCCATTGGTTCTCGATCGTCAACTCAATTGTGGTTGTGCTCTTTCTGGCAGGTATAATTGTCGCCATTTTCCATAGCTCAAGTCCCAAGTGCTAGTAAAACGCATTGGCAAAGAATTCGACATCTTGTTAGAAAGACGTGTTAAGTAATACGTTTTTGTCAGTTCTTTTCTCATTGTTTGCAAAGAAGCCAACTTTCTTTTTCAACTTCACTTCACCGAAAGTTCTTGGCGGAGAAGCAAACGTCAAATTTTGTCATGAAACGTCACGCCGTGAAACAGCCTCACGCCGTGAAGCAGCCTCGCACCGTGAAACATCCTCACGCCGTGAAGCAGCCTCACGCCGTGAAGCAGCCTCACGCCGTGAAGCAGCCTCACGCCGTCAAGCAGCCTCACGCCGTCAAGCAGCCTCACGCCGTCAAGCAGCCTCACGCCATGAAGCAGCCTCACGCCGTGAAGCAGCCTCACGCCGTGAAGCAGCCTCACGCCGTGAAGCAGCCTCACGCCG
>Ga0210059_1009829_pt1 | contig 14862 bp, 9 predicted proteins | sample Ectturendosymbi2_FD_188042 | JGI IMG/M metagenome (GOLD analysis project Ga0210059, IMG submission 188042) | Ecteinascidia turbinata endosymbiont from Florida, USA - Sample 2 (SPAdes) (version 2) | ecosystem: Host-associated > Tunicates > Ascidians > Unclassified | place: Key West, Florida...
TCTTTTCGAAGCAACGCCATCGCGTGCTAATTTCCTCACCGCTGTCGCCTTCTCAAAAACAGTGTGAGACTAATCCCAGCAGAGAGTAAAAGAACGCAGCTGTGTTTGCAAGCAGAATTAACTGAAGGAAAATTACAACCACTTCACTCATAGAAGTACTGTACTGCGGTGAGCACAACAAATCTACGTCACGAAAGAAAACAAACGTTGCTCTTAAATGTTATAAAAAAGTTTTGTATGCAGGCCCAAAATTGGCCCGAAATATTTTGGTAAACTTAAGCCCGAACCCGGCCCTACCCGAAAAAGCCGGCTCGACTTATAACTCTGCACCTTGTCAAAATTTTCATTCTAAGAGTTCTACTTACAAAAAGACACAAAAATATATTTGAGATTAAATCAAAATGCACAACGGTGAATTGGCAAAAAGTACCAAGTTTAACCTTTAACACGAAAAGAATGTCCAACAAAACTAGGTGCGATGTATCTGTAAAGCAAATGTTTCGCACTTGGATGAAAACATTGCTGCATTGCGGTTTTGGTTAAAGTCAAGTAAATAAGATGACTTACGAACCAATGCATCCAGCACAAGCACAACGTGTAAGAGTCAAGGAAAAAATATCTTTTAGGTTAAATTTGTTGGTCACCATTGTCGCGACATTGCAAGAAGTAAGGATAAATGTATATTTTATCCTTGTTTCCGAGTCAAGACCCTACGTTTTAAGCTATAGGTCAATATACAGCTAGGTAAATACTGTAGGCTACTTCAACGTTTTGATTGAATTACTGTTCACTAATAGTTGAAAACAGTCTTTTGCGAAACTCTCCATCCCAAAACTACGTCTCCACAACAGTGTTGCTTTTTGTCTTCCGCAAAAGCTTCACAGAGATCTGCCTGAAAACCTAACTTTCTAACATCATATACACTAGCATCATTAAATTATACGCTGTCTGTTTCTGAATACGTGGCAACCAACGTTACAGCAAAGCCAGTTACATTTCTGCACGGAACAAATCATGGCTGTACTGACGGCTGTACTGTGGTCTCTCACATGTGCAGCTGTAATACTCTCACTGTTGCAAGAAAATAACCTTTCCAAGAGTATACCACACAAGGTAAAATGTCGGACAGCAGCTGTTAAGATCTTCACGGTCTCTAGAAACTTGAAAAATGATAAAAATTATCTTATCGAAGCTAAACTTTATAAACTAACAGAATCAGTGATACCACACCAAACTCTGTTTCAACGTCAACTTGGCTATGTGTGGCCTACCGTCTAACATTTGAAAGCTCTTCACATAAAAATGCGATAAACATCACTTTTATTTTTGAAACTTCTCCGAATACAAAACCTAAAGACAAAAAAGTGGGGGGGACATGGCATATTATGTCCCCCCTGTCTGAAAAAGTGGGGGGACACGTCCCCCGTGTCCCCCAACAAATTGCGTGCATATGACGAAGAAAACTTGACATATATTTTCCGTTTTTTAATTTTTTTAGTGCAAGTAACCCAAAGGTAGTGGACTTCCAAATCTGGAGCCGTAGCCCTAGACCAGTGGTTCCCAAACTGGGGGTAAATTACCCCCCGGGGGTAATATGCGATTTATCGAGGGGTAACGCGGAACCAAAACAACAGTGTTGTTCTGTATTATAAACGATCACTGCGAAATATTGAGGGTAATAATAAGACATAACCGCTACCTTGATTTGGGTAACGGCTCGAACAAGTTTGGGAACCACTGCCCTAGACCTAGATACAGGCCTCTTTTTAACCTACAAGTCAAAATTCGCCCCTTCAAATACGTTAGCGCAAATGTCGGTAAATGTAGCATATAAAGTTGATTTTTTATAACGTGTGAATAACGCCAACAAGCCTCCGTGCTTGGCTTGTAGTTTGTAATCGTTCTGTTACGTGATAATCATGTATTGTTTCTTTAGGCAATGTGGATTGCACTTACCGGTGTCCAGCGAAATTTCTGACCTCACCGTCTTCACGCCATGTGCATATGCACAGAGTTCTATTCTACATGCCAAATACGCTGAGAAAACTGATGATTTTAGGGATAGGGTTTGGTGTTTAGGTAAGTGTGTAGAGTTAAGGTTTGAAAAAGAAAAATAATTGAGGTTTAAGACTAAGTCCAATATTTTTCAGTGGTTATATTTATACCTCTACTGCAGCTTGTCGTGGGTATCTGACATCTAACAAAAATGTTTTAATTTGCACCACGAACATCAAGAAAGTAATCACCAAACTTTATTCCTTTACTCTGAGAAGCAAAATAACTAACAAACAACAATAGGTCAGAAATTTCGCAGAGGCCAGAAATTTCGCTTGACACCGGTGTGTCTGGCAGGCGACGCCATTTGTATTGTTAAATTTACTGGTAGTACTTTTACGACATTTCTGCTTAAAACAAAGTCAGATTAACATTAGTGGAACGCAGGCTATCCAGCTTGCGGTTTCCGTATTTCCAAACGTGTTGGGGAACCAAATGAGTAAGAAAAGACATATTTAAGATTAGGGCTGCACATACAGGACATATGAACCAAGAGTTCCGTTGTGTTGATGCAACCAAAGAAATTTTGTGATTGTTTACCCTGCAATATGCAATCTTAAAGCTTGAGCCGAAATTTTCGGACAAAAGTTACTATATACTGCGGCCCGCCAAGACTTACGAATAGAAAAATGCAACCGATGCCCAGAAAACTTTGGGCACCCCTGCTCTAATGCTTCACTCGAATACCTTCACCGTTACTTCCCTGGATGGACACGTAGGCTCATCTACAGTCGTACGAACCACCTTTGGCCTGCACATTTTTCAGACCTATCCGTTTTGGACTATTTTCTCTGGGGATACTTGAAAGACAGGGTCTGCGCTAACAATCCCCAAACTATTGATACGCTCAAGAATAACATTCAAACGAGATCAGGAGAATTCCTCGTGACACAGTGATTCAGCGCCAATGAGCTTGGACCGAGCATATTATAAACTATTGATCTGTGCTCGTAAAATGGCGTTGTACGAGGAAAAAACTTACACCGCACATAATTTAGCCTCCATGTCTGTAAGACAAGCCTATGAACACAAATTGCAAATTATTCCTTTCAATACAAAATGCTACTTAATAAAAATATATACATCTTTTTGGACCACTCTGCATTTTGACACAGTGCAGTTTGGAAAATTCAAGGCGTGGTTTTGTAAGTATATAAAATACTTCCAATTGTTCGTCTAAAAAACATTTAAACAAAGTTTCTGCTTGATCAAGAAATTGAAAATTTTGAATGTCAACAAATACAGCCTGGGTGTTGGCATTTTTTTTGTCCTCTTTGCTAGTTATTCAAATACCAAAAAAAGCTTTGTATCTGCTTGATTTCAAACTTGGTGGCAAATGCTACGCGACAATATGAGGAGCAAACGGAGCAGAGCATTTACACTTGTTTGAAACGTAAAATTTCAACAAAACAGCTGAAGATGAAATATTAACAGCATGTATTTTGTTGTTGCTTTAGAACAGCCATGTTCAACCCAAATGGTTTACTGAGCCAAAAATAATGTCCTATCTTAACCAGGGCCGCACATTGAATGACATATTATTGAGGGACGTACATTTAATTACGTACTTTGACTTAGCAAACTAAATTTAGTTTAAGCCAATGTACTGAAAGTGTTCGAATCCTAACTGTACTGGTAACAGACGCGATAAAGTGGCACTGAAGACCACCTGCATCAAAAATGTGAAATTCAAGATTATCAAAATAAGGACAGGCTGTCAGCAAATAGGATACAATTGCTACAGCGAAAACCTAAACTGGGCCGCGGGTTGGACATAGCCGCTTTAGAATAAACAAAGTGTCGGCTTCGCGTTGCCTTAAAATATTTAACGTTATTTGGAGATGCAATATTCATGGTAAGCTGATAATGAGCGGTTGGGAGATTTTCTGTGCACGACATATCCGGAACAAATATACATTCATGTACATTGCTACATTTTTAGCTCACAGAAAAGCAAATACCGTAAAACCTCTATTCGAGTGCCACCTCTATTTAAACGCCACCTCTAATAGAATGCCACTATAAAGGAAGGGTTGAAAAATAGAGCGCCACCCTTTAATTGAACGCCACTTTGATGAATTCTTCTATTTTGGAAATAGTTACGGTTGAAATCTCCTTTCTACCGTGTTTCTCCAAAAATAAGACCTACCCTAAAAATAAGACCTAGCCTGAATTTCCAGAATGATTTTAATACAGTATAAGCCCTACCTTTAATCTGTGATTACTTACCAGTAATCACCCTGTATTCGTGTCTTTTGCTAATTATGTAAATGTGTTAGATATTTTTTCTTTTCATTAATAAATTTTATTTCAAAATTCTGACCAGCTACTCGAAAAATAGAGCGCCACCCTCTAATTGAACGCCACTATAAAGGAAGGGTTGAAAAATAGAGCGCCATGGCGGTGAAATAGAGGTTTTACGGTAAATTTTCTCAAAGCGACAAGCTAGGTGCCATGAATCGCACGTATACCGTCTTTCAGCGCATGTTCCATAACAAGGAAGGTGCTTTTATATTTTCAAAAATGAAACAATTCAAAGTCCATAAATCTGTGTTACTGAGCATGTACAACGGTGTGGAATTGTCTGTTTTACTGTTTTTGTGAAGAATGATGATATTCCGAATGTGGTCATCGCATTGTGTTGTTAACTGAATCGCTTGACCATGACACCTACTAAACCTTGAGTAAACTAATGAGCTGGTTGAAAGACTTAAATGAAATCATGTAGGCTACAGCGTAGTGATAAAGCCAAATTTAGATACAAATCTATTCTTAAGAAATGGAAACTTTTGAATGTCAACAAATATAGCCTGGGTATTAGGAATTTTTAGATATATTTCTATCTTAAATCTCCACGCATATTACAGTATGCTGCATTCTGTAACTTGAGTTCAACAGCAAAGTAAATTTATCACAACCGCAAAAAGCTAACTTTCGGTCCAGTGTATCATCAAAAAATCACCTTTATCTATTTGAGCAGGCACAAATGTCACGTTTAATTTTGATTGGTTTATTGCAGAAATCTCTTGATACGGTTTATGTCACAGTCAGGTATAAATCACTACGAGCGCCGCATACAATATTTGAGTTTGGTACCCAGGACCGCATTTAGACATGTACAGGCCCCAGGGCAGTTTTTGTGTCAAAGATATATTAATGAAGGTCATGGAAATACTATTATCACTTAGCTGTGAACACAGGTGGCGGAACCGGGGGGACGCATGGGCCTAGGGCTTCAATTTTTGTTTCTGGGGCGGTCTGGCCCACACTTTTAAATTTCGAATTTTCCCTAAATAAGTTTAAGTAACACATATAGTATTGGGCCTTATATTAAAGTAAATCGCTTAATGAAAAAAATGCTGCAGAATTTTGGCAATATTTTGTCAACATAATTTGTAATATATTATTTGTAATTGGGCAAAATTTTGTAATTGTTTGGCAGAATACACCGTGCGAATGTCTGTCATCCTCAGGCTTGTCCATGGGAATCCCATGGGATGGGACAGCACACATTTGTGTTTCCCATGAGACTCAGAAATAGAATGAGAGTGTCAGAATGTTACTGAATTTTCATACTTAGACTATACTTCTGAATTTTAAAGTCAATAAATTTTGTCGATTTGCATGTCTCTTTGTACATGTAGTCCTATTCAGTAGATACTAAACCTAAACTTTCATAAATTTAGTAATTTTAATTGTATTGTATTCCATATTAACATTATAATAATGCAATGGGAATCCCATGTGTTGCAGTTGGCTGCATCGCCTTGAACTACTGAGGCAAGCACAAGAGAAAGATGGCAATTCGGAGCATTAACCAACAGGAAAGCAACCAGCAGCAATAGAGCTCCCTCACTGAGTTCACTCTACTACTACTAGGTTGCACTATCATTATATAGGGATAAGAGAATTACGATAATTCGCTTGTGCTTGCCTCAGTAGTTCAAGGCGATGAAGTCAACTGCAACACATGGGATGGGACAGGCATAAATTGCTATAGGATGGGAATGGGACAGATAAATATGTTCCATGGACAACTCTGGTTATCCTGCTATGGTTTGCTTACAGGATTGGTGTTGTTGAACAGTGTTGATAGATGGCGTAATACAACGCAATTTTTACAAAAATGGTGTAATTTTATGTGCTTGTGTGCATGGGCCTCGGAAGGATTTTATCCAGGGGGGGCACTAGTGGATTTTTCCAACAGTTTTTCCAAGGGGGCGCCAAAAGTGGTGAAATTTATTTTTTACCTATCGAAACTAAGAAAACAGCATTTTCTGCTGAAATTTTCAAATTCCTGCCACAATTCCAACACCCACGCTTGCGTGTAGGAAAAAGTTGGTGCCACACCATTAAAATATTGTTGTAATTTCAAGCGTTTTAACACCATTTAAACAGTGAAATTTTGCTGAATCTTATACGCAAAATGAAATGTTTGACAGAGCGATTTTAATTGTATTTTTGTTTTTGCATTGGCAACACTAAAAAGCTAATTCTTTTTCTGCATTGGCAACACAATTGGCATTCTTACGGACAGCTTGCTAGTTGCCAGAGATGAGCATTGGACTGGACTTGGATGGGACTGGATCCGGTCTATAGCAAATTTTGTTGAATTTGGATTGGATCCGGACTGTAAATCTCTTTAAAATTTAGGATCAGGAGCGGATTTGGACTGAGTTAATGGAAAAGAAACGGGTCGTTGTTGTTGTGAAAAGGTTGGATTTTTCAAAATTTTTGGACTTCATTTGGACTTGGACTTTACATTTGAAAAATCGTTTGGAGTGTAGTTGGACTTGGACTGAGTTTTAAAAAATCAGGTCTGGATCTGGATCGCAAAATATGACAGTTAGCTCATCTCTGCTAGTCGCTACATATGCTTTGTTTTGTCTTTGCATTCCGGTATCTAACGTAGTTGTCGAATCAGTATTCAGTCATGTTACTTCTGTGTTCAAGATGTGGAAAAGTTGTGATTTTGAATGTGTTTAAGACAGGTATCAATGCTGTGTCATTTTTGCCTGTTTTTAAGCTGTGTTCTTGATGTTTCCAAAGGTCCAGTGGCGACTCCGGCACACGGGCTCCTCGGGCTTAGTCTTCGATTACAATTTATATCGGTGAAGGCGAGCTTGCTTTGTTTTGTATATTTGTGCCACCGCCCACGGTCCCATTTCACTAAATTTTTAACTCGGGCTCTTGTTATTGGACCTTGTCAGTGTTCATGTATTTTTGTTCCATGTCTGGCCTTTTGGGTTACGTTGCAGGTAACCTGAATAAAACAATATCGTTTGTAGCAGACATCTTCTCGACTTCGTTCGCTCGCGCTTTACTCGGGCTCATCCATTAGAGCCCGCGCTGCCCTATGCAATTAAGTATTTTTTAAAACATGATTCGTACCGGACTGAATGTTTTCTGAAGCAATAGATTTGCATAGAAAGTTGGATTTGAAGCCCAAACCAATGGACAGTTCCCTTTCGAGAATAATTTGAAATGAACGATAAATAGTCCAGCAACTCGGGCTGATGTGAATGAGCCTGGTACGCAGCAAAGCTGTGGAGCCGGATCGCGGAGCAATTTTGGATGGCTGCAGCCGGAGCCAAAAACTTTTTGATGGTGAAGCTGGAGCTTGAAATTTGGGTTCCGGATCAACAGAGATTGTTTGTGGGGCAAGGGAGTTATACAAATAATTCAATGTTTTTTTTCTGATTCTTTGAACCAAATTGTTCTGGAGCCGGAGTCTGAAACTTGAGTACCGACTTCACAGCCTTGGTACGCAGAGGACTTACTGGCGTTATCATTGCTCTGTGACGTACGTTACTCAACAATGGAGAAGTTGTCATGAGAACTTCTCATTCATTGTCACGTAACTAACGTCACAGAGCAATATTGATGGCAGCTAGAATGAGAGCAAATGAAAATTTCAGTGACGCAAGCGTCGAACGGTTTTATTCTGTCAGAATAAATAGTATGATGAGCCCGAGTGACGCTGTTGACCTGGGTCGCCCCTGTAACAGCCTATTTGCATTTCAGGTGGTTCACCAATATATTTTCACAGTGGTTTAATTTAGTCTAAAATAGGGTGATTTAGACCTTCGTGTGGTGAATAGATAATGACGATACATTTCAATGTTTGTGACGTCACAGCAGCCAATTCAAATCACAAAAATGTTTGTATAGTTTTTGATGAGCACTTGTGCCCCCCCCCCCCCTTTGAAAAAGGTTCCTCCACCCATGGCTGTGAATATGTAATCACGGTTCATGACTGTGGAGGTCCCCAGTTTCTGGAGGCCCCTGGGCAGGTGCCCACTTTGCTCTCCCATAAATCCGGCCCTGTTGTTACCAGGGATGCAGTGGGATGGGCACGCGTTCCCACACCTTTTTTCACTAGTAACGTTACTTGGAGATTTAGATTTTTCATTTCATTTCTACGTGTAGCGCCTGGAGCAGCATAAATGAATAAATGACAATTGACAAGTTATCTCGTGTATAGCACCTAGCATGGTTGTGTAATTACTGTTTTTGACATCAGCAATGGTATTTTCGTACTCCACGCTTTGTCTGATTGTTAGCATTTATCGTAACTCTGCTATCTTCTTCTCAGAGGAGTAATTAATCTTGAAGTTTTCAGGTCGTTGTGGAGTAGGTTACAGCTTGCCTGAGTAGATTGCGAGAACTAAAAGAGCGTTTTGCGTGTGAGGGCATCTGAGCGATTATTGGTGTTAGAGTTCGGCTTAAACCTAAATCAGGGATGAAGTGAGATTGGAACGCGTGGGAACGGCGTTCCCACATCTCTTTTTTTAGCACTACACCCCTGGTTGTTACTACCAATCTAGATAACTAATGAGCAAAAACAAAACATGCATGAAAACACTGCTCCTGCGTGCATCAACTCAGAACATCATGCTAATGCATTGAGCTCAATTGTGCAAATCAATGTAGCAAATTCATAGAGAACAATGTTGACGTTCATGGATTTCCTGGTTTTGGAAAGTCTTTTTTTTAAATACGTGTAACGGTACCACTTATCCAGCAAGCACAAAACAAAGCTGACAAACGTACTGTATGATTCCGATTCTGTCAACTGTGATAATTGTTGAGACAAAATGTCTTGCGTTGCAATAGGGAAAGTTTTTGAATTTTTTCTGGTGGCCCGATTCAAGTGCCCCAAACGCCAAGCAAAAAGTTTTCATATCTTTAGTTGCAAACATCTTGACTCAGCAGCAGCGCTTATCTCTTTCACAACAACAGAATGTTTTAAAAATAGAGCTTTTAGCCGAACGAGAAGATTTGGTATTCTATTGCCACGCAACATGCTTTAAAATTGATCGAAGATATGACTTTCACGGAGCACCACACTTCCTGTATTTTATAATTTCACCGGATAACAAAAATGTATGAGTGCGACAGGCATTTTATTTTTTCATATGATTATTTGCTCATTCACCGTTAATCGGTACTCGTTGAAATGTTGTAGATTAGAACCAATCATGCTGACTAAACCAGCTATTTTTTGTAGACGTGCACCATGACTTTTGCGTCGTGGGCGTTTTCTACCAACCTCCTCGATCTTAGATCTCGCCGGTCACAGGTCGCCTTGCAGCGTGACGTAGGCGTTTATTTCGTCAAAAGTGGAGAGTGGGTGTTGGATCTAATAAATGTTACCAAACAGGTAAAAGTTATGGCGTTCAAGATAAAACTAAATTAAAGTCTGTTGTTTCCACTTGATATGTTTAAATTTTTTACACTTGAAATACTGATTAATTTCTTGTAGATGTAGTTCATGTTTATATACATTATAAAACTTTTTTGGTCATGCGTTTGTGCGTACTTCACAAGTGCAGGAATAAAGCGTTCTTGGATAAGGGTTGCCAAACTTTAGGCAATATGAAAAATTAGCGACCTCAATAACACATGAAAATAAAGCCAGCTTGAAAATGATACTGTGTGATCAATAAAGCTGTAGCTCCATGAAAAATACAAAACCTAATTTCCAAAATTATAAATCAAAAAAAGAATTTCGTCAGTTATTTGTACGATCAAGCCATAGACTGAAAGGTTTTGCATTACCTGCCAGCTATCTTTAGAAATGTGAAAGAAAATCATTCCATGCAGTGAGTTTCTGAAAAACAACGTGTGCTTAAAACGAAGGTACATCACAATTACTTGTGTATTTAAATCAAGCACTGCATAACACCACGTGGTTAGCTCATGCGTTTATTTATACCTTTCACGCAGAAAGCCAAGTCCGTAGCCGGGTGGTTTTAAGGTTTGGGGCGCAAAATTGATTTTTATGGGGCAAGATTCTTGTTTTTATTTTATGTTTAAAACAATTTTTCTGGGAACAACAAAAGTTGGGAGGGAACATAAAATATTTGGAGGGAGCTGCCTTCGCATGCCCCCCGTGGTTACGGGCCTGCAGAAAGCTAATACCCACATACACGTTTTCAACAGCGCTTGCAACGAAATCTCAGTGACGTCGCCATGACAGTTAACCAAACACTTCGTTTCTTCTAAAGTATTATATTCCCGGCCGCACCTCAGACAACCTCCCTAAAAGGAAATGAAAGATGGAATCAGATACTGTGCTTTTAAACCGGGAAAGCATCGGCGTCCAAGCAGGTTTCTTATGAATCACACTCGACCCGCAAACTCTGCTCATTTATAGCTTAGGTTAAGAATTAACTTCTCGGACTTTTAATGGTTGTCATGCATTTTGTTCTGATTATAGCTTAGGATATTTAATTACTTTTCCGAGTTTTCAAAGTTGTCAGACACTTGGTTCTGAGTTATTAAAAAAAAATATCAAACGTTTCTTTCTACCAATTGCAGTGACCGTAATTAAGACACCTATATTATGCAAAAGGTTTAGAGGCAGCACTTTTATGAAGTCATCGCTCCTTGATTAAGGGTATACCAATGATTTGGTGAATTCATGTGGCGCTATTTCCACATTCTTTGTTATACTTTTCACAATGATGAGCAAAACATTTTTATTAAAATTCCCCGTAATGTGCTTGTCGCGAACAAATGTTCAACGAGGAAAACAAAGAATAAAAAAGAAATTCACTGGAGGACGTTTCAAAACAATTTACGTTTCGGAAATAAGAATCCTGCTTTCAAAACACGGAATTGACTTTCACGCAAACATACTGACAGGGAAATTTGCTCTTTTGTCTACTTTAAGCTCAAAATAGAAAAATACAGAAAAGGGCTTTCTTATCATCTTGAAAAAGAAGCGAATCGCTTTACTTGCAAAAGACCGTTTCTAGCCCTCTTTTTTGTACGGAATACTGATAAAATAATCTTGTTACGGCCAGTTTGAAATATACGCAATATCGCAATAGCTTTCGACAAATCAAACTAAAGGTGCTAGAGCTATGCAGCCTGATGTAGTCATCACCAGTTGAAATATTAAATTGTTTCAGGTGGATATGAATAATTCAAGATAGACTACCGTGAGAAAACAGTGCAGTTCAACTCATTATTTTGATTCTTCAAGGAACTGATAACAATGTGCATTTCACTAAATATTTCAAATTTAGCCTGCAAAACAAAAGATTTTTTAACAAAATGAGCTATTTTTCAAGTTATTGTAATAATTTTACCACAGTTTAGAAAAATTTTAGCTGAAATTTGTTAGGTTTTCGAAAGTAGATAATCTGATTATTTCGTCGCTTTAGTACTAGAGAGGCATTGAGTCAAAGACTTATCAGCCGAAGGCCTTGGAGAAGTTGCCTTACCAAAATTACAAATAAGTTGTTTCCTGGGGAAATTGAGTGAGAATGAGAAAAAAGTAGGGTAAAAGTCTCCTTAAAATGAATTGATTTTTGACAGCAATTTTTCAAAATGTACAAAAAGTGTGTGAATGGCTTTTTACTGTTTCCTCGGACGTCTTACCAAAACCAAGGATAAGTTTCATAACATTTTCCTTCAACGTTTATATATAAATTTTTGTTTGTTGAATAATTATTTTGTGCTGGGCAGATATCATATGTCCACAAAAATTCCTGGTGTGGTGCCGTCATGCATAAACAGATTGTTTGCTGTTATCTATACGAATTTGTACAGTCCCACAGCTTTGCTACTGCGCTAACAACAGAAGAAGCTGGTTTTGAAGAGAAGGAAGAGTATTTTTCCATTGATCCGCAGACATTGGTTGAGGATGAAGCACCAAGTAGATTAAGTGAAATGCACTGGTAAATAAACCTCTCCCAATTTATCAACCATAGTTTTACAGTTTTCCGATACATCTAAATTTTACTGCAGCTTTATAACATAAGAAATGTTGAAGTGACAACTTTATTTTTTTACATATGCTTTTTACACAAGAAATTTGTTCTATACCCTTCCGTACTTTTATTCAGGTCAGAAATACAATTCAAGCTAATGTTTCGAAGAAATTCATCTCTTTATATGCAGGTAAACAACAACAATGGGGTTCGTCTGACCCAACACTTTACGGATGATGTTGTTTTAACATTCTCAGTTTGCGTTTTATTCAACAGAGCATGTTATTTCCAGCTTTACTGCTCACAACAATTTCCTTGCTTGGATTTTACCTTCCACCTGACACCGGAGAACGTATTGGACTTCAGATCACAATCATGTTAACGTTTATGGTCAGAACTCAGAAGGATAACTTTTAAACAATTCATAGTTTTGATGCTGTCGATACGCAGTACCTTTGCAAATGAGTTTCATTATCGGCAATGATTTTTGGTCTGCTTTACGCATACATCATCATGCGGGCTTTCAGCGACAGCGACGCGTGATAAAGTAGACAGGTTTACGTAGGCTCAGAGGCAAAAGCAAATGGCTCCTTGCAGAGTTGATTAACGCAGTAAGTCCTTAATGAGTAGTTTTCCTAAATCTGGAAAAGGGTGGGAGATGCAGACAAAATTCCATGCGAATGCGATTATTGCTCACACTCAGCTCATGTGCCAGTGCATAGGTGTAGGAGCAGGCAATTTTTCGGTGATGTAAAAGAAATTTTGCGTAAATTTCCCCCAATTTGCCCGAAAACATCTATGCGACAAACTTTCTATCTGCAAAATTTTTGTAGTTGTTGGTACATTATATTGAACTCTACCATGTTGCCATAAACTTAGAAATAGAAAGTTTGGTACTTGAAATTTGGTTCTTAATCACCCAACTGAAAAAATACGCTAGGCTGTGCAACAACATTGCCATAAGCCAGTTGGTTCAATACTCTGAGCGTTTGCCTCACAGTTCTGAGCTTTGGCTTTCGATTCACATAGCAGCTGTTACTGTCAGCAAGAAAACTAACACGTAGATGAGGACATATATACCACACGAGACGAACTGCTCGGCAAAGTGTGTTCATCTAAATCAGCTATGTCCAACTCAAATGGCTTACTGAGCCAAAAATTATGTCACTATTTTTACCAGGGCCGCACATTGAATGACATATTAATGAGGGCCGCACATTGAATGGCTTACTTGGATCTTAACAAATTAAATTTAGCTTAAGCTAATGTATTGAAAACGTTCGAATTCTAACTGCAGTGGTAGCAGACGTGATAAAGTGGCACTGAGGACCACCTGCATCATAAATGTGAAATTCAAAATTATCAAAATAAGGACAGGTTGTCAGAATATAGGATACGTTTACCACAGCGAAAACCTAAACTGGGCCGCACAAAACCTTCGACTGGGCCGCGGGTTGGACATAGCTGATCTAAACACTGTATTTAAAATTAAAATCACAGCTTTCCTGCACTTGCCGGGAATGGACTCCACTAATACGAAGTAGGTGTCTTGCAGGATACTAGATTCTCACAGCGTACAATTAATAAAGCACGTAAATGAAATTCCCTTTTGCCCAAACTTTCAAGTGAGTCTGTTTCTCATCAACTCTCACATTCAAACACGAAGTTACTAGAAACAGGTTGTTGATTTTGTACATATATTATGTGTTTTCTATCAAATAATGAAGTTTATTTACACGCTCAATAAAAAAGAATAATTTTATTAGTATTGTTAAAAATTTTCGAATCTTCGTTGCTCAATTTTTTTGAGATTTTGCCCAAAATTTTGACAAATCAGATTTTTTGCACTCCCAGCTCCTCAAACAATGCGCCAGCAGCACGGCATTTAAAATGTAGGTTTGTTCAAATCATTCATACGACATGTTGTTTTATTTGTCTTCTTAACTTCAGTTTTTCTGCTTGCACGCAAGTGAATTTACTTTTTTGGATAAAAAGCTTTAAAGAAGCAAATAAACCAATAATTTTTGTCAAAAACAAAGCTGACCGTTCCGCAAACTGTATTTATCTCATAAAGCAGTATTCTAATTTGCTGTAAGCAATCGATCGTAAGATCAATCGACAACAAACGTTTTTGTTGATATTGCAGGTTTTTCTTCTCACTGTCGGTGACATGTTTCCGGCTTCCACTGGGCCTTATCTCGGACTGTATTATGTATTGTGTATGGGATTGCTGGGGATCAACATACTCATGAATGTGTTAGTTCTAAGCCTGCACTACATGCCGTGCGATTCTCTGAAAAAAGATCCCAATGAAACGGTAAATTTAATTTTTCTTAATCTTTTGTTTTCAAAAACGCATTAGCTGAAAGCAATATAGGCCTATCAAAGTATGTACTTTCCACGATGGGTGTAAGCAAGGAATCGATCAGCAAATTTTTAATAGGAAATCGATTTCAAGTAAAATTACGCATCCTCAGTCCTGAAAATTGCAAGCAAAGCTTACAGGTGAAAAGTTGAAAGGCTGAAGTAACAGCAGAGAAAAAACAAACTCAAGACTACAATCGAAATTTCGTAATACAAGCTC
>Ga0210059_1009830_pt1 | contig 14861 bp, 11 predicted proteins | sample Ectturendosymbi2_FD_188042 | JGI IMG/M metagenome (GOLD analysis project Ga0210059, IMG submission 188042) | Ecteinascidia turbinata endosymbiont from Florida, USA - Sample 2 (SPAdes) (version 2) | ecosystem: Host-associated > Tunicates > Ascidians > Unclassified | place: Key West, Florida...
TTCCCGGCTGAGACATAATTGAAAGCCTAAATGGTTCTGGGTTTTAACAATTGCTGACTTTGAGTTCGTTTAACTAGTTCTACCATGCCACAGTAATCGGTAAAGAAGTCATTACAGGGTTCCCACAAATGTTGACTAGAAATTCCCTAAAGATGAGTTCAAAATTCCCAAAATTTCACAAAAATTCCCTAGATTTTGCACAAAGCAGTGTGTAGGGGAATGTGGAGTGCAGTCAACACTTTTTTGCATTTTCAACCAAGGTTACTTTATTTCAAGTCCAAACAAGCTCAAAATTTGTATCACAATGAAGCAACTCTATATGCATAATATCATGCCAAAACATGAAAACAACGTCCTTCAGAAAAATTTTACAATCAATTTCAAAAGGTTACTTTTTCTGTCGAATGTACCCCATGCCTGGGGTACACTCGACATGAGCATGGGGTACACCTGGCCGGTAAATAAAAAGTTGGTTTCCATGCATTGCATAACGTTAACGTGATATCCCATGTAAAATATGCACTTGCTGACTGCCTCTCCACTTTTTTCACATTTTAATTACCCACTATCACTGCATGGCAAAACAAATTTGTATGATTACCAAACATTAAATGAAATCAATACAGTACGCTAAAATTTATGCTTCACCATACAAATATAAGGTGCCTCTAAGCACATAATAAACCTCAAAATGCTCATAGATTATAATTATTCTGTACTGCATTCCAATCTAATCCCTCAAGCTTTACCTTGTTTGGACTTGCTTAGTGGCAATGTATTGAGTGTGCCTCATTTTTTTGTCAGATGTGCCCCATGCATATCTAAAAAATAAAATGAAGAAGTACCTACTCAACTTAAAAAGAATTTAAAATCTGGCATTATCAAATAATGTTGCTCTGTCCTGACTACAACGTCACAAAAACTCAGAACAGAAGATGTTGATTAACGCGAGCAAAACCCAAATCTAAATGCAATAAAGTTTTATAAATTACTTCTGGGTAGCAAAAACACAACTTGCCCTGTAACTCGTAACAACGGCTGCCAATCAAGGAAAAGTTCGCTGTAGTACTACGGCTGGTATGAGACTAAATCACCATGGAAACTTGAGAGTTCAACGTTTTCAACTTTTTAAAAAAATCAAAAAAGATAACAGTGCCCCAGTCCTACTGTGCCCTATATTCCCCATTCTGACCAACGTTTTAGCACTTCAAAATACAGTATAAGCTAGCAGGGACGCTGGAAAGCGGGAAAATAACAGAGGCATTGTCCAGCCTGCGCTTTGAAAAAGGGGGCAACGAGGGTGGAAAGGCCTTTTTCATAACAGTATCAGGGCAATTTCTTGATTTATCAAAATCGAATTGAATTAAGCTCACTATTGCAGCTATTTGCGCAACAAGAAAATTCAGAATGGTTGTGGCATGGTGATTACGCCACATTTGACATTGAATTCGCATCAGTAACAGCAGAGTGAACCTAGTCAAGTGGGGAATCTCTATTGCTGATATCCCCGATGGTTGTCGGTTCGACTCTTTCCTTGGTCGGCTCAGGCCAATGCAGCATTATGGTTGCAACAAATTTATGTTATTATTTTTGAGGTCGATATTGTAGCTGAACAGAAACAAACATATATTGGTCACAATGTGTTTGTTTTTATGATTTTTCATTGTCCTAATTTTGTACTGCTCGCCATGCTGCAACGTTGTCCCGGCATCCCTGTAAACCAACTTCCTGGCTTATTGCATTTGCACACTTAGTGTTACTCTGTTGACTAATGTGCTTAAGAACAGTTTTGGGATAATTCTTGAGGTATTCTTGACTAAACAAGACAAAATAATGGCTTGGCCAGAATAAAAGCCTGAAAGGCAAGCTATGTTTTGTTATAATAAAACTAGCTAACTGCACGTGATTATGATTATCTGTTTCTGTGCTTTATTCGTGTGATCTACGACAAGGGACAGTTTTATTGCATACTGAACATCTTGGATTTCTGGCGCTTAGTAAAGGGCTGACCAACCAGTTTGCAATTCAGACGGATGCAACTGCTGGTATCGGAGAGGCCGAACCAGCGCACAAAGCTCACAATATGGCAGCAAGCAACAATGATTCATGGAGATCACACCCATGATCACTCTATTATTGCGTGTTCACACCACTTTCATATGGGTGCAATTCTTTGCCCACATCCCACGCGTGGTGAACCATGCATTCAACGTCGCGCCAAGAAGTGGCAACAAAACCATTCACTGCAAAATTTTGCACAAACCGGATTTTTGTTGGAGAAGGTTTAACTGAACTAAAGCTGTTGATGTCTCATTTGCAGCAATTATTTACATTGCATTGGTATAGGCGTCTTAGGCATAATAATGATTACAGCACATACCAGCATCAGCGTCAGACGGATTTTTCCATGGAGTGGCCGAAAAAAAATTTCTAGGGGGCCAACAGTGGTGAAATTTGATTTCATTAACTCAAAACTAAGAGAAAGACATTTTTTAACTAAAAACTTAATGAACAAAAATCAATTTACAACATCCACGAGGCTAAGCTCCCTACCCCTTCTTAAACTCATTCATACCAGTACACTATAAAACCAAATAGATATAGACAACTTCTGTCATCAAGATATGTTCTGCCTTTGGGGATATTAAAAACAATCTCTACTGTAACTTCACCGTAAGTTTTTCCATCACCGGTAACATAAAAATTTTGCAAGAGAAGCTCTTCTTTTCTCATGTTCACAATCTTTTAAATTTAACAACCAGTTCTCGCAGACTAGCACAGTCTGTTGTAGATTTGGCCAAGTGACAGTTTCCTTGATGACGCAACTCATTTTTTGGTTAGTACCCTTGCAATCCCTATCACAAACAAACGCACATAAAAACTGCTGTCGACTGAGTTCATCCAATTTCAGCAATACTATACCCAAGACCTGGTTCGGTTGCATTTGACGGTAGAGATTAGACTAATTTAGATACAATACAACAGATAGACAAGATCATGGAATTGACATTTAAATCACAAGAATCTGATTGCCATATTTGATGGAAATGCTTGACCACACTGACTGTTCCCAAGTTTATTCCACAAAATGCAATTTCCCTATAAAATCCCTAGATACCTCAATTCCTCAAATTTTTCCCCAAACGTTGCTGAAATTCCCAATCTAGGGACAAATTCCCCAAAAGTGGGATCGCTGCCCATGAGTCATTTCAACGTTCGGTAATAATTGCTTTCCAAGCACCAGAAACCTTTCTCTTCAGTACTTTCCTTGGGAAGAAGGCGAGCTGAGTTTTCACAGCGAGAAAAGGTTACAGATGTAAAATTGAGCCGCGTTGTGGCATAAAAAGTTTGCAAGTTCGTAAACAGCTTGAATGCGCTGTCGTCGCACGGGCGTGGCTTGATAACGGCAAAAATGCCAGCCGAGAAAGTTTTTGTTCGATTTTAAATAAGTCAAACAGTCTTACTTGGTCCTCGGCGAGCAATCGAACATTGCAGTAGCTCCGTCAGCAAAAGTTGAAACTTGTAGAAACGGTGCGATAGATCCAGAAAGTTCCAAAGATCACCGAAGTACATGAATCCAAATGCGTGGCAAACAAAAGCCAAGTAGTCCGAAACCACGCGAGATAGATGATATTCTTCAGTTAGCGTCGATCAAAGCGAAGTGCACCACGGAAACTGGATGCAGGTTTAAAGCAAATTGCTGCTTGAAACTTCCACTTGCAGAATCTTGCTTGTGAAGAGCAAAGAAAAGCGTAGGAAGCAAGGTAGCTTTTCCAGTCAGCAGAACTAATGCAGAATTCCCGGTCGGATGAGGTAGTTTGAAAGTTTTGGTCTGGGAACCAATATAGTACCAGTCCCGGTCTGATGAACCAATGTAGGGGTTTCCTTTGGTGTAGGAACCTGTGTTGAGGTTTGGGATGTTGCCCAGCGTAGAAGTTGCTTGCGAGGAATGCTGTCGTTGAATGCACAGATGCTGGTTTCCCCTAACGCTACCAACGAGGCAGCCTAGTCGTTGTATGAGTATTGTTCTAACTCCCGACTAAAACTGCCTGACATTTTAAGTTGCCAAGCCGAAGCAAGGCGTTTGGCTCTCACCGCTTGATAATTCGTTTCACAGAATTCCTGGTGCACAAATCTTTATTTACAAAAGGCTTCTGATTAACAGCAGCAGAAATAGTTTTGCGATGGCGCGACAGCAGAAACCGCCAACGCGGTCCGTGCGCTGGCGATACAAAACTCGACTCCCTGAAAGCGTGGTGTCCACGCCGAAAACTTCCAATGCAAAATGCGAAGTCGAGGTCATTTGCGCGGCCGCAGTGGAGCGCGCATACACGAAATCCCTTGACGCGAATGACAAGTTGAGACAAACCAGACCTCACGTACGGAATACAATCGCGAGTAGGGAAACGGCAATTCGTAATGCGAAAAGTTAGATCCACTATAATGCAAAGCTTGTAATGTTCTGTTTGTATACGAAATGTTTTACAGTTATTGTTATTCAACACGGCTGAATATTGAAAAATGCCAGAGCCTACATTTCGCTGCCTTTCCAAAGGTTTTGAAATGCACAGGTATGTGCTGGAGTTTGCATTCTTGAAAATTAAGTGAAATGTCTCGCTGTGACAAAAGTAGCATGGCCTACCAAAGCATCACGATGTTGCCTCCCGCCATTTGGTCCACCATCTACAGTACATTTCTTGATTTGACGTCAGGGACAGGCCTGTAACCAGGGGGGCTTCGCTCCCCTAGAAAAATTTTCAACCCTATCGGGAAAAATGTTTTGCACATAGTTTAAAAGTACTGGACATAGTTAAAAAAATTTGGTCCCCTCAGAAAACTCTTCGCCCCTTCTGCTGTCCCAACCTGGTTAAGGGCCTGGTCAGGGATAACCACCGCAAGTGCATGAACCATTGACGGTAAGAAAACTCTGCCAATTTTGGGGTCCATCGCACCAAAACAAGACGAGGTTCGCGTGTCGGAAGTGTGGAGCTCCTATGCTGTGTGCAAGGAACACTTTCAAACTTTTTACCCAAACTGCTGAAAGGAAAGCGTTTCATGGACTTTGGTTTTTGTTGCATGGGATATTTCAACGTTGCTACTACGTGAAAGAAATTTGTCTGCAAGCATTGTGTGTCCAAGTACTTAGTCCAGTTACGCTTGTGAGAGAAGTCAATAGTACATTAGTCTGTCAATGAAAACCCTGTTGTTACTTGTAAAAAGTGCGTTAACTCAAAACAAAGGTTGCCGCCACTACATGTTTGGTATCACTTTGTTTTTCCATTTTTTGATTAATGCTGGGCAGTAGATTGCTAGCTATTGTCCTAAATGAATTTGACAAGTTTGAGTCAAACACACCTTACAGGCAAGAGAAATTCACAAAAACTAAAAATTCACAAAAATATTCAGTTGACCCTGTTGTGACTTTGTAAAAGGGGGGTTAACTCAGAACAAGCGTTGCTTTCACTACATATTTGAAATTACAGTAGAATTTGCCCAATTCGTCGCCTCAAGGGGATCAGAAAAAAGTGACGAAGTAGGCGAACTGACGAATTATGCAAACAGGTGAAAACTGTATCACAGAAGCTCGTATGCTTTATCACAGTAACTCTTATACATTGTGCTCTTATTTGCAGTAAAATGTACAAATTTATGACGTTATGGTTGAATACAACAATTAATTCCTCAGCTCTATCTGCACTTCTCCATATAATCAAGCACCTTTTAAATCTTTGATAAACTTTTCCGCGTTCTCTCAATGGGGGTCGGGTAGCGCTTCGCACCTCGTGTATAAATTCGATAAACAAATTGCGAGGTGCAACAATTCTCAGATAAAGATCCTTAATTTGTTTGAATTCCCATACGTACTAGCTGCTTAGACATCAAAAGCGAAACTGCAAATGACGAATTAGACGAACAAAACGCTTCTCAGGGATAGAGAGAGGTAACGAATTAAGCAAATTGACGAATTAGACGAACAGAAATGTACACAAAAGATAGGGATTCTGCCGGGACCGACGAAAAAGTGACGAATTAGACGAGTTCTACTGTACTTCATTTTTCCTTTTTTTATCGATTCTGTGCAACAGATTGCCAGATATTATCGAAAAAGAATTTGTCCAGTTTGGGCCAAACACACCTGATGGGCAAGAAGTCACAAAATGTATAAAAATAACAAATTTTCTTGTCTCAACCGAATTTACTTTTTTTGCATGTAGCTTAATACTTCCACCAGCTTCGAACACATCGCGCTATGGGTCATGTACAGACCACCAATAAAGGCTACTGGCGGAATTGCGGATGTTTTCGTGTATTTTCCGTGCCGTTTGGAACCGCACCACCCGCGTTTTTTGGGAAGGGGCATGTGTTTGGTATGGAAATAATAAAGTTTTCCCGACATGCAACAACTTATTTTAGTGTGAGATCAGCTTGGGAGTAGTTTCTGAGTTGTTCAAACACGTGCCTGTGTAACTAAAACGCTTGCGTAAGCTTTGGTTATGGTTGGAACAATTTTGCCAGAGTGGGGCAAATTATACCAACATTGTTTATTTTTAAATACACCTGAGCGGAGTTCAACAAGCGTTTGCTGTATAAGCCAAAGAAATACTTCAGCGCAATTCAACGAAATTGCTAAAGGAACCTATTCCACTACCTTTTAATCGAACTTCATCAAAGCAGTATTATGGTTTGCCAATTGTCGATGATTAATCAAACGTTATAGTGTTAAGTGTGAGACAATTCATGTCATGGCTGACCTTTAACTGAAGTCAGGCGCGCAACCGGGGGGGGTGCATTTGGGGTATTCGCCCCGGATATTTCAAAACATTGCATAGCAATTTTGACATTTGCAGAAACTATCAAAATAAAAATAAAATTTTGCATCCTAATCAAATTTTAAGAAAAGTCTTATTTGAATTTTGCTTTGTCCTACTGGTTCATTATTTCCTTACAAAATTTGTCTTGAGACAGGCCATCTGATCAAAAATTTCGTAGAGGATTGTTATCTAACCACAAATATGCTGGAATTGTCAAAACTTGGGAGATAGTTTATTGGTATTTCTAAAGCAGGCATTTTCAAGGCAATATTTTAGCCTTTTGTGTACCACTTTTTTCCGAGACAGGCCTCAATTTGGCCTCATGAAACTTTGTAACATTCGAGTACTATTGAACCGTGCCAGCTGCTGAAACTTTCAATGTGATAAGAGAAATTTTGACATGTTGATTGTTCTTCAAAGTGTTCGTGGTTTTAGTCTTTAATTATATTTAGCGTGAGGCCTGTTTCACATTTTAGTGTCTTCCTAGGTTGGTACCAGTACCTCTGCCTGGGAAAAAGGGCTAGTAAAGTGTCATATGAGTGCTAGTCAAGCGTGGAACGCACCTATCAACACACCACTTTGGCTCCAAACGACGCTTAACCAGACCCTAACGTTTGCAACCAGTGCAAGCCCTGAAAGCTCATAGCCTTAAACGTGCTTCTAAAAATACTCACACAACTCGTGGATGCTAGAAAAAGCCGTTTTGCCCAAATACACCTGATCCGTTATGCGCCAAAGACACAAGGCGCCTTATCCGTTTTGCCTGAAAATTTCAGGCCCGTAACCAGCTTGGGACACCAGGTGGGGCGAAGAGTTTTCTAAGAGGGGCCCAAATTTTTTAAACTATGTCCAACAGTTTTGAACTATGTCTAACACATTTTTCTAGGGGGGGGCGAAAAAAAATTTAGTTACGAGCCTGCCTGAAATGGTAGCATTCAAGATCCCCTCACCCTTGACATAGGCTATCGCTCAAGTTTGGATCTTCATTTGTGATGGAAATTCAAACACATGCTAGAAGAATAGGTCTAGAACGAATTTGATAAAACAAGACGAAAAGTTAGGCAGGTTTACTAGTAGCCTATACATCTGCCACATTGAAGCCATGACTGCACTAGCTGAGTACGGAACCAGGTGTTTCAACGTTTTAGTTTACTAATTTTTACTCTGTCCTTATCGTTCGGTCTGCATCTCGATTAAAAGTGAAAAGTTCTCATTTTCAGAAATGTTGCGAAGAGAACTTAATCTGTGACCGTTTGCGAAAAAGTTGTACCACGGTTGAATGACTACGATGACGTCATCGAATGAAATTTCATGAAAATTCCACCAACCCCCGAAATGAAGAGCTGGTTGCGCCCTTGCCTGAGATTTGAGCTTAGGGGTTGATACGTTTTCAAGAACATTTTGTCGTTTTGTGCCCATTGAAATTTTACTTCGCACCTACTTTGAATACTTTTTAGATTGAGTGGTGTGGCACATTTTTCCAAACAAACATTTCTGAATAACAATGGGTACTTTTTACTACAAAATTGTTTAAGATGGCACAAATCTACATGTTATTCTGTTGAATTACTTTGTTTAATTTTGATTCTTGAATGTTCAATGTAATCAATAGTTAAATAATGAACCATTTTACCAGGGCTGTAGGGGGGACGGAAAAACGTGGGAACGGCGTTCCCACACCTTTTTAAAGCTTTCCGTTGAAATGAGTTTGAAGCTGTTTCAAAATGGCTAGTTTTTTGAGTGTGTTCCCACAACTTTTTTGTTAGCACTACGTCCCTGCATCTAACAAACATTCAAGAACTTTCAAGGATGCTGGAAAATATTCAAGGACAGCAAAATGTTTTTCAAGGATCATGGACATAACCAATTTTAATAGCAAATTCAAGGAAAGCCCTTGGAGCTCATGGACGTCTGGCAACCTTACTCGCAGCAGACACAGTAGCGCTGCTTGTTTAATATACTTATGCGATCCACCAAAACTTCTTGTCAAAATTCAACAGCATGCAGGCGAAAAATTTTCGCTTTCCTAAAATGTTGATGCATTCGACAAGTCCTCTCCAACAGTCAGGGGGAGATGTGGGCTCAATGACCATAAGCTATTTCTCGCCACCTAGCGAACGTGTGTTCTTGTGGTTTTGGTTGTGAAGTTGAGATTGCTTTCTTGTCGCCCGTATGTGTTTTGGAGGAGCTATGGCTCTCAAACAAATTTTTGTCGGCTAATTTTAATTTCGAAAGAAGAAAGCATAATTTTCGTACCAGCGTTTTTTGAGTTTGCAGATGACAGGCAGCCGCTTTGGAAAGATTTTTTGCAAATGTGATAACCTCAAGGAAAGAGTTTTCAAACTGCAAGAGGTTGAGAATTGATACCGTACACTTATTTTATTATGACACGTAATGGAAAAATGGCGTCGGAAGGGACCTTTGAACCATGTGAGAAAGGGACCAATGACCCCGTGGTTCAAAGGTCCCTTTGCATATTTTTTAATGTCTCCAGCTTAAACATGCCTTCTTTCAAAATCAGTAAAAGCGAAAAAGGATTGTTTTATCAAAGAGGCTTTGAGGGATGTGATGGAGCATCACATTATTCTGCGAAAAGCTTTCATCGCTGATAATAATGACTGAGTAGTGAGTATTATACGTCGACACCCCCAAAATGCCAAAAAATAAGGTCGTAGTTCTGTGAGAAAACATTTGATGACTACTAGACAGATGCATTTTAAGGCATATAAATAGATTTGCTGCTGATATTCGTCATCAATTTTTCAAGCCATACGAAGCATCTGAGCGCAGCATAGACGAAGCAATTATCTGAGCACAATAATGCAAAGCATGTAAGCGCAAGGTTTTCGCGCACAGCCAAAGACGCGTGTGACATCGTGAGGCGTCAACCATCTGCATCGAGCGAGGCAAGTGATGTTATAAACTCAATGTCAGTACATTCAGACAGTGACAAAGCAAATGATTCCTCCTTATCAGAGCCGGAAATTGGTGGTGTATTGAGCGTATCGTCGGACCAACTTATTGAAGCAGGTTGTTACTGCGTGTAAAAGTTTATTCCAGTGATGGAAAGTTCAAAATGCTTGCAGAATTGGTGCTTAGGGGACCTGATCATGATGGTGATTTTAAGTCAGGGACGGATCCAGCCAGTAAGGCTGGGGGGGGCGATTTCAATATCATGTGGTAGTCAAGTCTCATTACGGGTTCATTACTGTAAGAGAGATGAAGTATACTTCGCAGCACTGTTGTGACATAACAATGGACGTCAAAATGGCTTTATATCGCGAATGCTGTTTTCCGAATTGTAGAAAATCATGGTGAATAAAATTACTTACGTTGGTTTTAGGAAGGACGATCGCCCCACTCTGGATCCGCCCCTGCTTTAAGTGAAATTTATTAAAAGTCTAATAAAAAATTTTAAACGGATTTGTGTTTCCAGGCAGGGAAGATATTGCCTCTGCTGAAAGATCGGAAATTTTTAGTGTGCTATCAGATCCATCATCTGTAGCAGCCCACAAAGCGCCTTTCTAATGTTTTGAGATTTGATGCCGATTTATCTCAGTATAAAATTTGAAGGTGCTTAAGACTGAGAAACGGTTGCAACTTGTGGAAATCAACACAGAATAACAATTAAATTCATATCTCGGTAGTTACATCGAAGCCTGCTTCATTTCGTTACTTATATTCTTTCGTTGCATTGTACAAATTGAGTTGCAAGCAGAAATCTTGCTGTTTTTTGAAATCTTTGCACTTTTGGAAAAATCTGTATTGCACCTAAATATGACAGGATTCTTAAAGGTGGTTCAAAGGTCCCACACCAGTGGTTCATTGATCCCACACATGTGGGACCAAGGAGCCAAAAAAATGTTTTTTTCAAATCAAATTTTCATCCACTTCTTGAAATTAAATCCTGCTGATATTTTTGTACGTGGATAGAGGGACAGATGATTGATATTCATGCTAAATTTAGGAGATTTACTAGTTAAACTTTACGACTTATGACCTGAAACGTAAAAATGGCTCATAGGTCCCACATCGCCCCACTAAAACAATGCCTGCGAAATCTTCCTACATCAACAAAGCGTTCACCGCAGCAGCTTACGGTATAGCTACTTATGTTTTATTTTTGTTTTCTATTGCTCACAACTACCTTGCAAAGTACACGTCATTGCGCTTTTCAAAAGCAGAACTCGAAACTTATGTATATTCAAGTGGCAGCCTTGAGGTTGGACAAGACGCAATCAAAAAGGCATAATTTTCCTCTGAAAACTTGGCGGTTTACAATGATTCCCTTACACCAACTATCTTTTTTCTGCTTGCAGCATCAAATAGTTTAGCTGCATTACCTTCGTACCAATGCATTCGAGCTGATCTTTCCGCTAGTCGACCTTATGTCGTTTTCAAATGCCACCAGAAGTTCTCAGCGACGATGCATCGCATCGGTGAAAAACGCATAAAACCTGTTGTTTAGCAACCACCAGCGCGTACGACCATACCACGTTGAGTTCACCCCATCTCGTCCGATCTGGGAAGTTAAGCAACGTCGGGCCCGGTTAGTACTTGGATGGGTGACCGCCTGGGAATACCGGGTGTTGTTGGCTTTTGTTCGTTCTCCTAAGATTACATTTTAGTCCACCACTAACTTCGTGCTTAAATTTACATAGGGTTTTATTCATTTTCAAAATATACTCACGGGTGCACCGGAACACCTGTCGCTTGTCGTGCTTCGAAAATCTGCCTATTTGCATGCCTGTTGTCCTGCCAGCTCGGAGCTGGGTTTGCCAGATCACCGGAAAATTTTTCAATGACATTTTGTCGTTTTGTGACCATTGAACTTTTACTTCGCACCTGCTTTGAATACTTTTTAGATTGAGTGGTGTGGCACATTTTCTCAAACAAACATTCCTGAATAACAATGGGTACTTTTTACTACAAAATTGTTTAAGGTGGAACAAACCTACATGTTATTCTGTTGAATTACTTTGTTTAATTTTGATTCTTGAATGTTCAATGTAATCAATAGCTAATTAATGAACAGTTAAACAACCGTTCAAGAACTTTCAAGGATGTTGGAAAATATTCAAGGACAGCAAAATGTTTTTCAAGGATGAAGGACATAAACAGTTTCAATAGCAAATTCAAGGAAAGTCCTTGGCGCTCAAGGATGTCTGGCAACCTTAAGGAGGAAAGGTCGAAATTTTGCGCATCTTTTTCAGGTTGCTGACAATACAATACAGATGGACGTTCACAAAACGCTTTGCCTTTTTCTACCCCATTACTCTGTGCGGGTTGAACCTCCATTCTCAATCTTTTATCTGAAATGTTTTTGACACTTCGGCTATCACAAATGCTTTTTCTTTTCATAAACTGCCTAATTTTCATTTTTCGAGCACTTTCTACAAATAAGTCATAATGTAAGAATAATCAACGGCCAGAATAACATGAGCCGTTAAAAAACAAGAAAGTCTGACGCTCCCAAAAAATGTTTCAAGCAGTGAGGGGCAGAACTATATGTGACAAGCAGGGACCGAGTTTGCTAAAAAGCTTTGGGGGGACAAAACTTATTGTTTCGATGACGTCACCCTGTTCACTCAACCGAAGTACGACGTTTTTGTAAAATTGGCCAAATTCGGGGTACATTATGGAATTGATACCTGGCTACTCCCATCGCGGTGGTATAGCAAATAGTGTAACAAGTATACAATGGTGCTATATCTAGATATCCAGCACTTATTGGCACTGAATTCAATATGAAAGCACATTAATTCTGAGAGCTTAAATAGACACAATTATGCTCAACAATTGTGATAATCAATTCAAATTTGGCCAGTTTCGATAAATAAAATACAGCTACCAACTATCACCACATACTGTAAATCAAATCAAAAACCAACCATAGGCAGAAATTTTATTAGGGTTGGGGAAAACAACAACCGAGTTTCAACATTTTTAAATATTTTTAATGCTCCTTGTTTTTAAAGCATCATTCATGAAACGTGCTTGTTTCTGACGTTTTCTCCTGAACATTTGTGCTCGGATTTAAGTCGACAAATAAAAAGTTTGTTTTCATTGAATTGACAAGTTTTAAAAGTTTTGACAGTAAAGTTCCAAGTTTCTACTTTGAATCAATGCCACCGTTTGCTCACAAGCCTTTCTTGCCAAAGCGCTGGTAAACCTCTCAATGCACAATGTTGCACTTGAGCAAGATGTCATCGAGGCCGCCATGACAATTGCGCTTATACTGTATTTGCACGCTTCTGATGTACACCAACACAGCGCGTTCAACCGAAGCCGAACAGCGACTTTGCACACCGATTCGGTAACTCAAATTAACTAACACAATTTTTAACAATCGTGAGAATTCAGTTTACGTAGGATATCTGCATACTGTGTCTACAGATAATCCAGTGATAATTCTCATTTATACCCTGGTTTTATGCTGGGGAAACGTTTGCAACAGTAAAGTAACATGAAATTTGCACAAATGCATTACTCTTTATCACAAAAATGTTAGGGGGACAAAACATATTATGTCCCTCCCTGTCCAAAAGTTGGGGGGACATGTCCCCCCATAAACTTGGTCTCTGGTGACAAGACTATCGCACAACTTACTAAAGTTAGAACAGCACGCAGGCTTAGAAATATGAGCATATGAATTACGAAAACTCGCCACAGCAAATATAGCTTTGCGCTTAGTGCTCACTAGGAAGTCAGAAATAAGCCTTAAGAATAAAGACGTACTCCCACAAGCCTGCACAGACGTATTCTAACAAGCCACGTATTTTTATACTGTGCGAAAAGAAACCTCCATAAGAGTCGTTTGTTAAAATATTCACTCGGGCACGTTGATCACAGTCTCACGCTAACAATGGATTTTTCAAACTTGTGGAAGCAATGCTACAGATTTACTCATGCTTTTCACACAGCATAAAACTATAGGTGGCTTAGCGTTATCAGCAGCAGGCCCGCAACCAGAGGGGTCAATTGCCCCCCCGAAATTTTTACAAACGTATCTATTTGTTAGGTGCAGCAAAAAGTTACATCATTTTGCACACCCCGAAAATATCAGTTGGTTGCCGCCCTGATCAGCAGTGTCACTGTTTCGCTGCATTACCTGCCAAGATGTCTGTGTTCAACAGTCACATGCAGAGCTCCCATTCAGTGATTTCAAATTATCCCAGACTGCACACTAAAAAACCTATATTCGTACAGTAAGACCCCAGAAAGCTTGTACTGTATTACGAACAAAAACATATGAACAGGCCCGCAACCAGAGGGGGGCAATCGGGCAATTGCCCCTCCCCGAAATTTTCACAATGCAGCAACAAGTTACATCATTTCCCCCCCCGAAAATATCGGTTGGTTACGGCCCTGCATATGAGTGAACTTATTTGGATTGAAGGTATAGGGAAAACGATGATTATGGTTCCTCTTCCAAATTTTCTTCTGCATCGCAAACATTAAATTTGGATGACCTTTTTGTTGCTCAAGTCGTTTTTCATAACACTGGCAACATACTTCGTTGATGATATCTCTCGCTCACTAATTGTAGGAGTACATCTGCTATTAAACTAGGAAATTTTGTGCAATCTTGAACTGCAGCGGGATCTAAAATCCCAATGCCTTCTCCCTCTGATTGAAATTTGTTTTTTAATTTGTGTGCATTGGAATATCGAAATTTAAACAATCAGTCCTAACCAGGGGTGTAACGAGGGTGGAAAGGGGGGCACAATGCCCCGGGTGCCGAAAAGTCCCAACAATGTCGCAAGTACTCGTACTTTCTTCAACACAGTGCATTTACTCTCAAAAGACCTTAGGTTCAAACATGGGGGCGACAAACCTGTTTCTTGCCCCGGGCGCCATTTAACCTACGCCTCTGGTCCTAAATCTTGTTTCACCAGTTTCTTCAATTGGCATTAGAGACAATAACGTTATATATACAACCAAAGGCGAAGCCAGGGGGGGGCTGAAGGGGCTCAAGCCCCCCCCTTAGCAATCAGAATATTGATGTTTATTTTCTTAGTTATTCACCAACATTGTAAGTCGAGATCG
>Ga0210059_1009831_pt1 | contig 14860 bp, 11 predicted proteins | sample Ectturendosymbi2_FD_188042 | JGI IMG/M metagenome (GOLD analysis project Ga0210059, IMG submission 188042) | Ecteinascidia turbinata endosymbiont from Florida, USA - Sample 2 (SPAdes) (version 2) | ecosystem: Host-associated > Tunicates > Ascidians > Unclassified | place: Key West, Florida...
GTCAATTCTCCCACTTCTGCAAAAGCCAGCCGCTTGAGGAGCCATGCGCACTGTGGTGTACAAAGCTTCACAAGTTGTGCAGAAGCATTTCATGATGGTGAAGAAACTCCAAGGCGCCGGCCTGCTGCATGTGATGTAGAACAACCTTCTTGGCGCATTTTCCCTGCAAAAGAAAGAGACCGCGGCAGCAAAAAAAGAGAAAACGGCAACAAATACAACGGAAAACGAAACAGCAATAAACAGTCAATTCATACACGCAAAAACACACTAGAATCTAATACTAATGTTGCACTCACAGTATATACCTGTTTAGCTAATATCAATGGTACATTACAAACAGGCAGAGATCGGAAAATCCCAGGTGTACAGCCCTAACCTTAGCGTAGTTTCATAATATCGCATAGGATAATCAATCACTATATTCATTAACCAGTTTGTCTTTTAACTGCCTTTTGAAGGCAGGTGGTGAAATATCATATAAAGAAGGATCAATGGAGTCCCAGATTTTTGGGCCAAGGTGTTTTAGAGATCTTTTGCCTTTGACTGTCGAAGCCAGTTGCCAAATGTATCCACCTCGTGTGGCAGCACGGGTTGCATGGGAGTGGGCCTGATTTACAGAAGTAAACAAATGATCGAAATTAACAGGTATTCTACCCCAGTGCAAATTATGCATGAACTTACCTATTTCAAGAATGTATATATCATTAATTTTAAGAAGGTTTAAGTTTTTATACAATGGTGAGACTCTCGACTTGTAAGAGCTATAGGTCATTGCTCTTAATACTTTGTTATGTAAAACATTCAGTCGGTTCAAAGCTGTTTTTCCAGCTCCACCCCAGACACCAATTGCATATTGGAGATGACTATAAGTTAAACTGTAGTAAACTGATCTCAATGCATTATTACTTAGGTAATATCGTATCCTATAAAGCATTGCAACACTTCGGGAGAGTTTTATTTCAAGGTTATGTATGTGGTCTGTCCAGGAAAGATGTTGGTCGATATACACCCCAAGATACTTGGTGCAAGTTGTGTGTTTTATTTTATTGTCATTGATTTTTACATTAAAATTACAAGATTGGCTTAAGTTGCTATTGAGAAGCATATATGTAGTTTTTGAGTAATTTAAAGACAACTTATTATATCTCATCCATTCATCAACTTTTTGCAGTTCATTATTCACTCCATTTTGCAGGTTGGCGGAATTGGCACAGGCTATTGTCAACAATGTGTCATCAGCAAAGAGTTTAGGAGTTAAGTTTGATGCTTGTGGGTGTAGCTTTCTTGCCACTGGCTTGAGACCGGGTCAGAAATCCCAGATCGCTACACCGATTCCTTACTGACTTACAAACCGGAGCGGAGCAACGGATCTGTCTACGGCCAAATACTGAACCGATCCTCTGGGAAATCCCACCTGTTGAGCGCAACTTAAAGGAACCCCTTTGGTTCACACAACTGCTGCCTAGCACACGCTAGTCCGTGCCCACACGTTACAGCAACTACTCAACCGATGTTTTCGAAAGGCAGAAACACATCAGGGTTACGAGTTCCGACCACAACAGTTCACACGGAAGATCTCCAAGTTTCGTCACACAGCAAAGGCAATCCGCTGTACACCACGTAAAGCTGGTAGAGGTGGGCTAAGCCAAACCAACGCAGTCTCGAATCAACGTAGCAATATTAGGAGTGTTTCTGGACCCAGTCCACCAGCGAATGCAAAAAACCCAATCGAACCACGCTGTCCAAAAAAAACAAGTGACCTCGCAATCAGGATGTTTTGCATGCCGCCTTGGCTGCCAACACTCTTCTTCCCACGGCTAAACCCGTTTTGCCGCTTCCGAAACTAATGATCGGCTCACCACTAATCACATGGCATCAGCGCTGAACTGCAGTCGCATGTGAACCTAACATCTCCCCCCCCAAAACGCTACGCAGAGGCGTTTTCAATCAATTCCATAATACAGCTAAAGCGAATCAGGGTTTATCCGAGTACAACCGTTTCAAGGTCCTTGTGAGTACCATCGCAAAGAACGCAAAGAACTTTAAGTACCAACACAAAGAACGGAACATCATAAATGCTCGCGCTTCACACAATCGACTCCGCACGCAAGGAAACTGAGCAAAACACACAGCACGAATGCCGAACAACTTTTGCTTAACATTGCGAAAAACACGAAACACAAATAATTACGTAAGAATCATCGCACAATAGGAACAAAACTACTATAGGTGTGTCACTATTACTATGCATGCAATAAACACAGCGTGCAATAAATGCACTAAACACAGATGCAGCAATATGCCAGTGCCCTAAGCCAGTTTTAATTAAATGTATCTCGAACTCCTTCCAGCAAACACACTTTGCGTATGTCACGGTCCACTGAGCCATGCACCGTTCTTATACGAGCGCGACGCACCAGTCCATCGTTACCAGGCACCACCGAATCTACGACCCCCTTTGGCCAACAACCTCGTTTAGTGTTTGCATCCTTGATCAATACAAGATCGCCGACTTTGACGTTCGGCAAGGATCTATGCCATTTCGCTCGTGGTTGCAGTAGCCGTAAGTATTCTTTGAGTCATCTGTCCCAAAACACATCAGCTAGGTACTGGGTCTTTCGCCAAGAACGCCGGTAGCCAACGCCGGTAACCATTTCAGGAACACATCTGGAGATGCACAATCGGCGATTGAACCAGAAAGAATCATGCTAGGTGTCAAGGCTGCCAATTCATCCGGCCCTGATGGCAGACTAGTGATGGGGCAATCATTCAGAATCCGTTCGACCTCAGCCATCAATGTCAATATATCAAACTCATCCAGAGTTGACTCTCCGGAAATAGCTCGCAAAATCTTGCAAACACTTCGGAAATACCGTTCTGTGACACCGTTATGATGCGAAGCCAGGGGAGGACTGAAGTGCCATGCAATCCGCTCTTGCAAGATGACATCTTGGAATTTCTTGCTATTCCACACCCTTATTCCTTCATTCAATTATTTGTTGGCAAGGACGAAATTTCCTCCATTGTCAGAGTAAATGTGACGAACTCGAGCAGCTCGTCTGTTACAAAAACGTCGAAATGCCTGAATGAAGGTGCTCGCTTCAAGCGACTGCACGATGTCGAAATGCACAGCCCGCGTCGCCAATCAGTTGAAAACGCACACATAGCGTTTGACGTTACTTCTTCCAATTTTTACGTAAAGAGGTCACATCAGATCCGTACCACAGGCCGCAAAGGGTGGATTCGGTGTAACCCTATGGACTGGCAGGGGGCCATCTGTTGCTTTCCAGCCCCAGCCTTCCAGTACTTGCAAACATAGCACAATCCAAGGGCTTTCTTAACTGTGGACTTGCCCTTCAGAATCCAGAATTCTTCGCTCAAAGCGTTAAGCACATGCAAACTGCCCATGTGACCTTCCTTTGAATGGTAACTAAGAATCAGTAGATCGGTAACAGGATGCTTACTTGGTAGTAAGATCGGATGTTTGGCGGATACTGGGAGCGACGAGTTTTGAAGACGGCTACCGACTCGCAATATGCCGTTCACCTGATACGGGCATAGCGTCCGCAAATCACGTAAACACGGATGGCTTTTGATATTTTCGTCGGTCAACAGTGCATTCGTGCAGTTAAAATCTGGGTGGTTGTGTAACACATCCATGACCTTGGGAAACACCTCCCTTTGCACAGCACGAACAATTGCCAGTTTGGCTTTCCACATTTCTTCCAAGTTCAAAAAACCACGAGGAGGTGCAGTAAATGCTTGATTTGCTTTATGCTTCAGAAAGCAGCGATATCTTAGTAACCACGAGACTGACCTTTGGAGATCAGCAAAGTTCGAGTAGCGCCTGAGTAAATGATACGTTGCGTCTTTCACCGTGGCAGTCGATACGGTCGTACAGATCTTGACCCTCTTCAGCTCTGGGTCTTTTTCTTCCAATCCCTCCATGAAATCTGGCTGTTCTGGCCACTGGCTCTCACATTCGTGTAAAAATGTTGGGCCATAGAACCACATGTCGGCCGAATTTACCTTTTCAGGCGAGAGTGATGCTACATCAGCCGGGTTTACAGCCGTGAGAACATATCTCCACTGCCGCACTGAAGTAAGAGAATGCAACAGTTCTAGTCTGTTAGCAACAAACGTTTGAAATCGTGAGGTCGTGTTATTCAAATACCGAAGAACCACTGTCGCATCAGTCCAATAAACAACCAGGCTCAATTCATAGTCCAATTCACGGCAAACCATTGTCCCAAGTTTTGTAGCTAAAACAGCAGCAGTTAATTCGAGTCTGGGTACAGTGACACCTTTTATAGGGGCAACCCTACTCTTACCTATCACCAAAGAGCTCTTTACACAATCGTCATGCGCAACGCAGACATACGCACAGGCACAATAACCACTGGACGAAGCGTCACAGAAAACATGCAATTGAATACACTTTACTTGCACACCAAGAACCGTGAAACTTCTAGCAAGACAAGTCTTCTAAGTGAGGGAGCGCCTGCATAAACTCCTTACCCCCAACCCCGAACGGAGAAGGGCTCATCCCAAGCAAGTCCTAGCCGGCATGCCTCTTGTAAGATCTTTCTAGCAGGCAGCAAAAAGGGGCCCAGGATTCCCAGTGGGTCATAGCATTGTCAAATCATCGAGAGAACCCCACGCCATGTGAAGGGTTTATGCTGTATGTTGATCCTTACTTCAAGGCAATCCGACTCCGCATTCCAGTAAACACCCAACGCCTTGTGGGCTGGCAACTTACGCTGGTCAGGTTCGATGTCCAAAGCAAGATGATCCTTCGAAACATGATTCAGTACCTGTTTGCTGTTAGAGAGAAATTTGGTTAAATGAAACCCGCAACTGCCCAACAGTTTGCGAAGCTGTTGAATGAGGTTTATGGCTCCTTGCACACCAGCACAGGACACGCACAAGTCGTCCACGTATATATTCTTGAGCATCACCTGCACAGCCTTGGAACTTGCTTCAACGTTGTTGTCAAGAGCTATTCTGCTATTACGGAAAAGTTTAGTGGTTGGGCTAAACTTCGCCATATTTAGCTACATCCGACGTTCCTACGTGAGTCCGACCATAGACGTAGCAAGGACGGTACTGACAAATCTAAGTTTGCTTGACCCCCCTATCAAAGACTTCTAATCCCGGTTATTTCAATAAGAAAGACACACATAATTAATTCATTGTCTTTTATTATAAAGTTTAAGTAATACAATAAACATAACTCACCAAATAAAGTGGTTTTCCAATACGTTGACTCTCAGACTGGAATTGACCACAGCAATACATTCATGTAAATCTCAAACGCTGACTAAATGCTATTACATTAAATTGTTTTAATACACATAAATGTTACATGTACGCTGCATGCTCGACTGTCTCTGAGTCGTGACCGTTAATGCAAAACGCATGTCAACCAACGCCTCTTTTTTTCTGTTTTGTCGTATTTATCAGGAAAAGGTTCACGTCACTTTTAACACGTGACCATATTTCCGAGAATCAGTATGGTGAAATTACTTCAGAGTATCGTTTTGGTATGGAAAGCTTGGTCGCTGTGACTTTTCTACTTTCTCAGTGTGTTGAGTCACATAAGATGACAAGAGTCCCTTCTCCAACCATCTCCATGATCAAGAGAACGGCGCTCTGTCACCTAGTTGACTCTTTACGTAAACAAGTCACCAGTATCTGTCTGAGGGACAAACAGATTCCTGGGTTGAGTACGTAACGACTTGGATCATTCTTTTTAAGAGATCAAGCCCAGAGGTATTTCAACTGAGCGACCTCTTATTCTGGAAAGAGTACTACAGGACTGCACAAGACATCGGTCTTTTGACAATAGCAGTCAAGTAGCGGCGGCCAGTTTGGTTTTAACCAAACTTGCACTGTACAGAGACAGTATCTCTCCCAGACAAGCCGTGGTTTTCTTAGTCAAGTATATAGCACGATCTGGACTGGACGCTCTTAATCGAGACTTACTCTTCATTACCCAATTGGCTCTGACTAAGTGATACTAGTCAAGTATATAGCACGATCTGGACTGGACGCTCTTAATCGAGACTTACTCTTCATTACCCAATTGGCTCTGACTAGTAGATTTTACTTCAGAGGATGACCAGTTCAAGACTGGGCAAACCAGAGAAGGAGTTCAAAAGAGAACTCTCGAATGACCAAAAACTGGTCCTTTTATACTCAAATTGTCATGTGACAAGTCACAAGACTTTTCTATTTTTAGTATCATTATCTAATATTTCATGTAGTTGTCATGTGACTGATTACAACATTTTTCTGTTTTTAGTAACATTACTTAATATTTCATGTAGTAGTCGTGTGATGGATCACAAGACTTTTCTATTCTTAGTAACATTACTTAATATTTCGTGTGTGACAGTCATGTGACTGATCACAAGACTTTTTCTATTTTTAGTAACATTCAGGGGGCGTTTACCCATGATTTAATGATTACTTCATTTGATTGGTTAATTTAAGAGGCGTATGCAGCTTGTTGGTCCACCGACCTAGGACAGTACACAGTATTTCAAATCGTTGCGCAATAACGGAAATAACAATCACGTTTTTATTCAAACTTCTTCTGTTCTTGGTTTTCTCTCTTATCTGGGTAGGAAGAGAGAATGAGTTTGCATTCTTGATTCTGCTTCTGAAGTCTCTCTCTCTCTCGCATGTCATTGAATCTGATATGAGAGAATGACTTGTTCGTTATTTCCAGCAATGAGCAGATTTCTCAAAGTGAGAGAGGGTTATTTTGCATTGTTGATTCTCAGCAAATGGGAGTTTTGTTAAGAATATGTACAGACCATAATGTGTCTGATACACTGCACAGTGCGAATGCAGCGACAGATGGCGATGATGCTGCTCCGAATATATGCACATTCATGCGGTAATCGACCGGCGGTTGCTTGGGATCATTTTTGTCGAACCACAAGAACCTGAAGGCGTTGCAATCTTCTTCCGAGACAAAAACCTGGTGAAAGCAAGCTTTTATGGCGGCCACCACAGCGATGGCTTCTTGCCTAAAGCGCATAAGAACACCAAGAAGGTCAGTCACTAAATCCGGGCCCTGTAAAAGCTTAGTTTGAAAGACCATCAAACTTGGCGCTACAATCAAACACCACTCGAAACTTCGTGAGAACTGAAGTAGAAAAATGGGGAACATAAAATGTCGTGCCCGGCATCATGAAAGCATTTTGTGGCACAGGACTTGCATAACCATTGGCAATGTACTCGCCTATTTTACCACAATACTTCTCACGCAAATCAGAGTCAGTCAGCAGCTTCCTCTGTACTCCATGTAGACGCTTTTCTGCCATCAGGCGATTCTGCGGTAGATTTGGGTTGTCGTCTCTCCAAGGCAGAGCAATCTGGTAGTGCCTGTTTACTTTTTTGATCGACCCTTCCATGATGGCCAGTGCCTTTCTATCTTCCCTAGACATGCTTGGCAACTGGGGTACATCTACATCGCGAAAGTCTTGCGACAAGATATTTAGTACCGTCTCACAAGAGTCATTAGCCGGTTCATGCAGCTTGGACGTGCGCAGAAAGTTGACGCATACCATCGTAGTTTCAGTTTCTTTCTCATTGCAGTGGTCGATGCCCCACAAGGCCCATCCAAGTGCGGTGTGATAGGCGAAAGGTGCATTGTCGTCTCCGCAACGCCAATCACTCACTCTGAATGCATTTTGCACATTCTGCCCAATAAGCAGTTCAACTCGGTTCTCACCAAGATAGGGAAAGGTCAGATCTTGCAAGTGAGGATAACTATTGGCCAGCCCGGTAGTTGGTATGCTAGCTGTAACGTCAACAATAGAGTCCAGAACAAGAGTCCCTTTCACTTGGAATATATCTGGTTCGCCGACGCCCTGAATATGCATTTCAGGTAGCAAATGTCTCACCTCAGACACACCATTGTCCGTACACATCTGCACGTTTTTAGCAGCGGTCAATTTCGCCCCAAGCCTTCGGGCAAAACTTGACGTGCACACGCTTATCTCGCTGCCGTCGTCAAGGAGACAGTAAGTTAGAATAAAGTCTGCCGGGTTTGTCAGCCACACTTTGACTGGCAGTACTTTGTGTAGTTTAGTCCCACGCGCAGGTTTTTTACACACATTGCAACCCACAACAGTCTTCTCCTCACTCAACGTAACAGGTGACTTGGTTTTCAAGTCATTATCAGCCGGAGTAGAAAGCGAATCAGGGCGACTCTTCTGTTCAGTTTCATAGTGTAATAATGAATTATGGCTCTTGTTCCCACACAACTTGCATCTTATGTTTGACTCACAACTCCTACACAAATGGTTAGGCAGTAAACACAAGAAACACAGTTTTTTGGCATAGACGAAGTCCCTTCGGTCCTTCAAACACTTCTTGAAATTCGCACAGTGCCACAATCTATGTGCACCACCGCACTGCTCGCATGTGGCGTTGTTCGGGTGCGGTGCGCCCTCGGCAGCAACTTTTGTAGTTGCACCCACAAGTAACTTTTTGCGACACATTTGAACCACGATGGCTCACTGCGCGCTTGTCACCTTTGTCTTGTTTTGCCCGAAACAGACATTGGCCATACTGGCTTTCTGCATCTCTCGCTGCAGAATCTGCATCTCAAGAAATGGGGATAAGGCACTATTACACAATTTTAGTATACGTATTGGGATGTCATTCATTCTATAGTGGACACATTAGTGCTTTAATGCTTTGTGCATTCTTACTGCGCAATTCCCAGTAATATTCCATTAGTGATTCAACGTGATGTACTTGTTTGCGAACAGTCCGACCGTCGACATGTTAGCCTGCAAACTTACGTAACCGCAGTCGGTCGCTATTTCCTGTGGCGCATTCGAACGCCCAACGCTTTGGTTCGTCGTTATTCTAATTCTGACTATATACCGAACAGTGTGTTGCGTGTTTCTGACTTCACGCCCAAGTGTATTGGCGTTTTTATTGTATATCTGACTATAACCGAAAGAAGCAGTCAACTTAGAGTACTACTGGAGAGTTATTAGCGAACAAAGTGGTGAGAGCCTTTTATTTGCCTTGCTTTGGCTTGGCAACTTCAAGACGTCAGGTTGCTTAGTTGGGAGACCGACCTGTGCTCCTGTAACAACTAGGTTGACCCTCAACCAGTAGGGACCTCTACAATAACCTACAACGCCCAGACCCCTACAATTCTAACACTCTTGCACTCTAACAGCCTGTTGATGACAGCTTCAACCTCTTCAGGAAAAGTTTCATGCTATACAAAAGATTGATCTGGGCCATTATAGGCTACAGGATATTTATTGCTGAGGGAAGGTGGAATGCTGTTTGTAATGTGCTTTCCCACTGTCACAAAGTAGTCATTAAATATATTAGCCATTTTTTCTGGATTTCCTGTGTGTTGTGAATTTATGGGATTAAGTAATTTGTTTGGATAAGAATGGGTTTTGACTTGGGATTTGGTTAAGGTATTAATTAGTTTCCACACTTTTGCAGAGTCATTTCCACATCCAAGAAACTGAGATTGATAATATTTTCTTTTGCTGATTTCTAGTTGGTGATTTACCTTATTCCTTATTTTTTGTATCTTTTATGTTCTTGCTCATTACCAAATTTACAACGAATCAGTGCTCTATTCAACTTCTTTTTGGTTTTGATTAATTTGTAAAGGTCTGATGTTATCCAAGGTGTTTGGGCTAATCTCCTTTGAGTTCTAGACATTTTTTTAATGGTGCATGATCATCAACGACCTTTTTAACGCCTTTTTAACTGCACCAATTCCAAGGCTGCTGCTGGGTTGTTTGAATTGATAATACCATTTAGTGTTTCCTTTATTTCATCCATAAACTCTTCTGCATTAAAATTAGAAAAAACATGCTTAAACTGGGCTTTTGTGTCTACTTTTCAACATGAGCTGATTTGATCGAGACAAAAATAGGAAGATTGTCAGAAAGGTCATTGATTAATGTTCCAGGGGTTACTTTATATAATGGCAAGGTAGTATAAATATGACTCTTCACTAACACGTTCATCTCTTAAGCTCACTAAGTTAGTAGGCAAACTCTCAGATATACAGATGTGGCAGTAAAATGGTTCTGGGCTTGAAGTTACTTCAGCATATTGCTCATCAGTTACATTGGAACACATTTTGTGTAGTCAACTCTTACAGATACTTCAATAGATAGCTTTTGTTTCTTGATCAATTAGTTTTCCACACTCTGGGCAATTATCCATATCGATATGTGGTTTACTTAGTTCTATAAAAAATTATGTAGAAAAACAAAGAAGCAACAATACTATGTCTTACCAAATCTGTTTCAGTTTTGATTGCGAAAGCTGTGGTTCCTTCATCCTTCCGTTAGTATGTTATTCCATTCTTTGTCCATATGAAATTGAAGTTGTTTTCCTTTTTGAACCGTAAGCATTGGTTGAAGCGACGACGGTTGGTTTTGGTGAGGTTTTCGTTAATAAATAAGTGTGCTTTAGGATGGTCCTTGTTATGAGCTTGCAACCGATGTCGATTGTTGAAGACTGAATCTCTGATTCTCCTTGAGCAAAACCGTGCAATGATGGTGGGTTGCCGGTTACTCTCAGAGACTGGAGACAGTCTGTGTGAGACACTAATATCTTTGGCAGATAAGTCTACCTGCAAAAGTTTGGAAACACCTATCACCAGTTGATCAGTGTTCTCACTTTCTTCCTAGGACAGTCCTTGAAACTCAAGGCATTCACCGCGGCCATACTGCTCAAGGTTGTAAATATCCTCTTGCATTTGGCCAGACTCAGCCTCAAGCTTGCAGACATGATCTTTAAGGTCCTGGTTCTCAATGCTCAGGGTCTTCACCTCCTCACCTGTAGAGTGTAGATGTTTCTTCATCTCTTCATACTGGTCAGACAAGAACTGCTGGCTCTTTCAAATCTTCCTCATCTCCTCTATCAGCTGGACAAGGGTGCTGCTGTTCTCGACAAGAGTTTTCGACATCTTGTCTAGTTTGTCATTGATGTTTTTGACATCAACTTTGGTTGCAGGAGCAGCCATGCTTCTCAGCCGCATGCAGGTTGAGATATATTACAGATCAGAAGACCAGCAGAAGCCAACCAGTTCGAAGTGATTCAGGTGATGATAGAAACAGATGAAGGAAGCAGGTGTTTTTGAATAGAAAATCAGTATTTTCAGAACAGACAGAGCAGTGAAAGCAATACTAATCACTTTAGTTACAATTTACTACGCAGTTTACAACACAGCCTAAATCTTTGTTGAACTGGATGGAGAGGTGGCCGGTGTCAAGCGAACTTTCTGACTTGCGAAATTTCTGACTTCACACCAAGTACGCATGCACAGAGTAATATTCTATATACCAAATACGCTGATGAAACTGATTATTTGGGCTTAGGAATTCGTGTTTAGGTAAGTACGTCGGGTTAGGGTATGGGTTACGGTGATAAAAAGAAAAATAATTGAGGTTAAGGACTAAGTCCGAAAATTTTCAATGGTGAAACTTATTCCCGTGCTATAGCTTGTTGTGGGTACCTGACATCTAACCAAAATGTTTCAATTTACACAATGCTCTTGCTCCGCCATAGCTTAGCCTACGCATTACACCTTTTTTGACATGAAACATGCACAGTCGAAACATTTCAGAAGATCTACCCACAATTGTAAACATATGAAAATCTTCCAAGACAGCGTTTGCAACCAAAAACGATTACTTATTTTTACAATTCTTGCCGGTGAAATTGAAATCCAACGCACTTTAGGCAACAAGCGTTAGTAAGAAAAGTGAAATATGCTTTGCTTTGGGTTAGCCTACGTGTTGCACTCTCGATTTTTCACGTACATGAAACGTGCAAAGTCGAAATACAATATTTGCAAAGACCCACTCAGAATCGCAAGAAGAATTATGTGAATGTGAAACACATTTTCTTGTGTGATTTCCGGTAGTTTGCACATCAAATCCAGTTGGTTTTTAGCAAATAAGGATCAGTAGGAAATATCGAAGAACTTGCTATGTCAGCACACACCTCACACAACGTTCACGAGCATAGAAACATCTGCAAAATAGTCAATGAAATGTGCACAGTTGAAAAATATTGCTTCTTTTTGTATTTCTTGGTCCTTGCTCTTGCACTACAACATACATTGGCGTTATCGGTAAGGAAAATGGTTACATGAGCACTGCTATAGGCTAACCCGCACATATTCACATGAAGCATGCAAAGTCGAAATTCAGTAGCCTAGTTGAAAAAAGCCCATTAGACGGACAAAAAATGCGTGAAGATAAAAGCATTTTTTAAATTTTGGAATGTCATGTGTTTTGAACTTCAATTCCAACACGTTTCGAAGACAGGAAACACGAAGTTTGCTTTGCAGTAGAGTAGCCTGCGTGACTGAAACCAGAGCTGTTGCTTCTGCGTTGTCTCACGACTCGGATTTTTTTTATTCAGAACCTTAATTTTTTACTGTGGGCCCTTTCTGAAAAGCTAAGGTGCGTGATCAACATACATGTCGTTACGTGTTCGGTGCAACCAAATAGGCTTATACGTTTTGACGACTCAGCAGTGTTGTGAAAAAACTTCACTAAAATGATTTGTTCTGCATAAAAATAAATCAGAGAGCACCAAGCAAATTCAATATGATGCAACCACAACAGACCGGCATGAATCAGATCAACTATACGAAAGATCACTTCGACGAAATAAACAAAAAACTCAGTGCCGAAAAATATGAATGTCCTTTGATTGCACTAACTGCAATTGCACTGATTTGAAAATGAGAAAAACATGTTTCCTTTTTATAACTTATATTTATTTGCACTTCAGCTTCACGCATTGCTTGCACACGAAAAAGTCCATTCAAATCCAAAGAGATCTTGGTAAAATACACACACAGAAAAGCAAAAGGAAACAAACAGCGCAGTTCATCAAAAAAGAGTAGAGAACATTATTTGGAGTTCACTTTGATCTTCCCAACTCGGGAAAACTTTAAGAAATATTGCAGGAAAAACAAAAATGACATACAGTTTGTTGAACGTCTACTAACGCTTTCATGAAAATTTAAATTGGATATTTATTAGGTGATTAATAAGCTGTCTAATATGAATTTCAACTTGTAGTAAGCAGTGCACAGCTTCCATTTGAACAATGCTTTGGCGTATTAGTTATGCAAGAAGTTAGTCGTACAGTATCATTTCGCGTTCTGCTACAATTTGAATGCATTGTTCATACATATGCAATCTTCATCAGCATGGCAAAACATAGATGCAAAATTCTTCTGTGAGTAGCAAGATCTAATTTGTCAAACACGATTCTCAAACAAGTAAATCACTACATTTTCAGCCCAGGTATACACCACCAAGGCAAACGCTTGCATGTAGATTATGGTCTTGAGCTCGATAGGAATGAAAACGGGGAAATTGATGTACTTGTTCTGCATATTCAATATGCATTACAAATTTACTTCAGTGTAACCAGCAACATTTTGTGTTCGTAATCTGCGTTTTGAAACCTGCACTTCGATTTCAAAGCGTTCGATATGACAAGCATAAACGCAAAGCATATTCTATGTTTTGGCCTTGAGACATGCCACAGTATCTGCATACAGGTAGCTGTTAGGCAGTATGATGATGTAGGCTTGACAGGCGTGAATGAGACTAACTTTCTGAAAATATCACTTAGATAAACAAAAATAGCAAAATTTCAATACCAAAAATGTATGAATGTACTGTGTAGTATGATTGCAATAAATGGTGACGAGCAGAAAAACAAGTTTGGTCACATGACTTTTTGCTGGATTTTCACTGTGTGGTGATCTGGAGACACTTTTTTGCGCAGTCCCAATTGTTCCTCGGGATGAACAAAGCACGACGTCCTTGCAACAGAGTTTGACCCAAATTTCGCTCTAGCGACACCTTTCGAAGCCGCCGCTGTCTCGTTTTCTGCACTGGTGCTGTTAGCTGTTCCACTTAGTTTCAGTGGATAGCAATCAGTAAGAAGCATTCTATCTGCGCCTATACCTTACGAAACGTTTACAAACATCATGAAAAGTAGAAAAAGTCTTAGATGTACCTGAAATTGCAAACGTGTGTTTGAACATATGCTTTCTTGTAACTTCTGCTTGTTGCACGTCAATTCCAACTAGTTTTAGTAGAAAAGCATCAGTAGGAAATATCGACAAGCTTGCTGTCTGTGCGCACATCTTGTGAACCTTCAGAAGTATTTTGAAAAGTGCAAACATTTGAAAAACAATCGAAGGAAAAGTTTGCATATAAAAGTGTTTATTGTTTTTACAACTCTTGCCTTTGCGCTTGAATTCCAATGCACTTTAGGCGACAAGCATCAGCAACAAAAATTGCCATGTATGCTTTGCTCTAGGCTAGCCTACATATTGCACTCTTTTTCACATGAGCCATGCAAAGTCGAAATGTAGTATTCGAAAATAAACCCCAAGAATTGTGAAAATCTGTGTCAATATGAAACACATTTTACTTGTGTAAGTAACTGTTGCTTGTTTGCACACCAACTCCTAGTTTTATTAGACAAGCATTAGTAGGAAATATCGATATGCTTGCTACGTGCGTATTAGACGATTGAAGACTGGCGTCTTGCTTTTGCATAACTATGATTTATGAATCGACTAGAAATCGGCATATGTATATCGATGATTTGTTAATCGTTTTTTTTCCCTTGGATAGTCATTCATTTATAGAAGAAAATTTTGAAAAGAAACAACACAATATTCCTAGGCAGGCTACTTTGCTGGAAGACTGTCTGAACAAAAATCAACTCACTGCACCAGTAGAGAAAGGCAGACAGGCTGGCAGGTGCGAAAGCTGGGCGGCTGCCACGACCTTGGTCGCAGGGATGT
>Ga0210059_1009832_pt1 | contig 14856 bp, 10 predicted proteins | sample Ectturendosymbi2_FD_188042 | JGI IMG/M metagenome (GOLD analysis project Ga0210059, IMG submission 188042) | Ecteinascidia turbinata endosymbiont from Florida, USA - Sample 2 (SPAdes) (version 2) | ecosystem: Host-associated > Tunicates > Ascidians > Unclassified | place: Key West, Florida...
GGGGTGACATAAAAATTTGACAAAAATTCCACTGATTTATAGTATTTCAAATTATTTCAATTTGGGAGGCTAAGCCCACCAAAGCCCCCCCCCCCGTGGCGACGGGACTGGCACAGTGCAAACTGCAGCGATTCTTCCACAGAGGGTCTAGTTGTGATGTGAAGTCCAATCTGCCCTTGAAGTGTAAGCTGCCCAGCTGTTTTCCTGAGTACTACATGTTGACTAGCATTCTGCTTTGTCTTTTCCCTTCGTGCATCTTTTTCCGTATACTGCGAATTGCCATTTAAGTTTTTTCAAAAACCAGTGTACTTTCAAAAATGGAATGAGCACTAGCCAAATTTGCAAACACATGTTTCTAGTCACGATGATTCAAGACATCACAACCTCCATAACAAAGACCCAATGGGACGAGAGCTGTTGGTGGAGAAACACAAAATTTACCACTGTCATGGACTGTGATTCTATTGGAAACCTGTCATGGTGATCATTTTGGAGCGGTCATTTGCGCGGCAAAATTTCCAAACATTTTTATCCGCTGAAAAAATTTGCAGAGAAAGACATGCCACGTCTACTGTACGTCATGCGTGTTTTAAGCAGCAGTAGCTTGAGGCGTGTCTGTGGGCGAGACAGGATGTAAAATTCACTCAAAAAGCACATTCACCATATGCAAAATCAACGACAGTTTCAGCTGCTGAAATGAAACCACAAAAACACGAAGACTTTCTTATTCGTGGTTGAAGAGAAGTATTTTGCAGCACCTCTTTTCCCAATAACCGTTTTCCGATAGTGCAGACCCTTTTTGTAGTGACTATCGAGCTGTCCAGCGCTCATAGTACAACATACAGCAAGCCAACAATCTGGCACCACACTCCAATAGTTTTTCTGTTGCTTTAAAAGCAATTCATGTTTTGCATGGAAAACGTTTGTGGAAGCGTGTATGTTATTTTTCCAGCTTTGACTTAAAACTTCAAACATATTCACAAATCTATTTGAGCTTCTGACTTCTATGAATGACAGGAGTCCACCCAATGCATCATAGTTCGCACTGAGCATTTTTTTCCCCCCCCTATTTCTTGAATTGTCCACGTGGTTTTCTAAAAAATGATGAAGCCCAATAACGTGTTAGCGCCAGGTGATTGGTTTGCCTTGTTTTTGAGCAAGTTCCTGATGTAGCAATTTATTTCAAAACTGCATTGAGCAGTTCACTTCAATTTTTTTAATTATTGAGAAATTTGTTCCAAAACTGTTCTTTCCTTATTATTCCAAAATAATTTCGGTTTATTCAGCAATGCAGTGTAACTTTTAGCTGAGCAACACTTCACAGAATATACCATCATTCTTTCCATCTAGAAATATATTTAGAAATTAGTAGTAGGTCAGCCTTTGGTTAATGTTATTGGGGGTATTGTCTCCAGGATGATTGATTACTTTGTTGTAATAACACAGAATAATTTTTAAAATAAAGTTTCAACCATCGACTCGCCCCACATGGAAACTGTTCCATGATTATCTGTTTGAAAAATACCGACAAGGAACTGATAGGAGGGAGTTCACGCATAATTGACAAAAATCTCGTGCGCACCTGACCCACCTGGAAAATGACAGAGACAGAGGTCAGTTATTAATCGCATTGTAACTGGTCAGTTCCTGTCATTTTTTTGTTGCAAAGTATGAGCAAAATGCAATTTTTCTAGCTTTAATTCCATCTCAATGTCGAAATAAGTTAAATTTTTGGAAATCATGCTGAACTGCGTGGTGGTTGTATTCTTGCTACGAACACTGGGAACAGTGGACGCGTTGAAAACGTAACTTCGCAAAAGTGTAATAAAGCGCAGTGATTTTCGGAATGCAAACTATCTCAGATTGTGACAAAAAAACAAGAGCAACGGTACCTAGAAACTGTTAGGAATGACCCCTGCATTTGAAACCTATGTTAAATGGCTTTTTTTATTTGCTTTGCTTGGCAATTGAATATGTAGAAATACGTCTTCTAGTAGACTTTTGTTGATTGACTACGATCCTGGGGTTTAGAACGCAAATTTATAATTTTCCGAACATCAAAAGACGAATGACTTTTAATGAGACCTGTTGTCGTAGTAAGCTCGCGGCTTTAACTGCGACGCCTTTAAAAAGATCAAAGAAGAAGGTTTGTGTATGCACAGCACAAATCATTACTTTTTAAGCGCAGCACATAATTTAAATTGTCTTTTTCAAACCCAATTTTTTCTAAAACAACGTTTTTGTACTGCAGCATTGCTTTTAAATGTACTGCGCAACATTTCTAAATAAATAGTTAAATTTTTGGCTTCCGTTGAACTGCAGAAAAAATGCAAAGTCAGCTTTTGCATCAACATTCTTGTACACCACTCACTGCAGTCGACACGGCTCCATCAGAATAATTTCTCGGGAGGCCTCCAGCGCTTTTTTCCTCTGAAATGAAAAGGTCCGTCTCCTTCATGTCTCTCCTGGTCCATGGGTCATGGTGAATTTTGCTGCGGTTGCTGCAAAATGCACAGGGGTTTGGTGAATTTTGTTTTGATGAATTTTGCACAGGGGTTTGGGGAATGGTCCACGGGTCATGGTGAATTCTGCTGCGGTTGTTGCAAAACGCACAGGGGTTAGTTTATCCAAACTTCCATCCCGCAAAGCTTACTTATCGCAATCAGCACCAAGACAGCACAAGGGTGATACAGCCGCATAGTGCGTGGCAAGCTGATTCCTCGTAGGCTTAACAGCCAAACCTGGAGGTTTTCGTAGTCAATCATATTTAGTGGGTGATGACATGCTGGCAACTGATTGGAGCAGTTACTGTAGGTGGGGAAAAAGGATGCCATCGCTACAAACGTCTTCAAAACTATGTGCAGTAAAAGACATCTTTCTGCATCCAAAGTATTTTAAGACCGCATCAGACGTTTTTCTTGTAGTTTTACTAGAGCATTTGAAACCAATCATTTAAAACAAGTTTTCAATTCTTATAGCAATTTGTTTAAGGCAAAAACGCTGCTGTTTTGAGGATGACAGTGAAAAGATTGCACAGGCCCTGTAAATTGAATTATGTTTAATTTTTTTTACTTATTGCTATTCATTTTTTATATTTCAGCAATTTCGTATTTCAAATATTCGCTTTGTTAGAAATAGTGGGAAAGAAAACATACTAAAATGCTGTCCTAAAATAAAGCATATTTTTACCAACGCTTACTTTCTCGCATCGTTCACTTACCTTCCAGACTGCTCTCTCTTCACTTTTATCAAATTACGGTAGGTACAAAACTTTTGAACGATCGTACGAGTGACTGGAGCACTACCCAATGTTTTCAGGGATGGCGTATAACAGATGAAAATGCATAACAGCGACAAATCTACGTTATTAATAAAACTTGTACGTTCATCCGAAACATAATTTCAGTGGTTTTTCTAAAAACAGAGGCTATGCGAGGCTTTTGTGTCCCCATATCCACTGACCCTGTTGGCAGGTCATATGAAGTTTGTCACACCTGTTTTTTGAACTGCGTTTCATTACCAAGTATTTCCGGCAGGCCTACGTTTCCCTCCACATGCAGACGCTAGAAGCGAAGCTATTTCCTAATCATAGCTGGTCCTGCTGGTGCAGCCACAAGCAAGTTGAGCGTGAAGATTTAGATACTCAATTACTACGAGTGGTGTCAGTCAGAGCAAGTAGATTGGGTCGGACGTACTCTACACAGTTACGTTTTTGTCCTAAGCAAGAAAAAGGCATGGCGGTGGTGCAGCTCTCAAAGAGACAACTTCGATATCAATATTGTGCAGCAAACAAGCTGCGAGCCTCTTTATCCCGTTGTTCAAATGCAGTTAAAAACGTACTTTTTCGTTCCTTTTGTACGCCCATGTATGCATCTCAATTATGGTGGAATTTCAGGAAGTCATGCATGCAGAGATTGCGGGTGGCGTATAATTTTGGTTGCAGAGCTCTATACAACCTGCCCTGGAGAGCGAGTGTTACTAGCCACCAAGTTCAATGTAACATTCCTACCTTTGAGGTTCTGCTACGTAAATAGAAGTGACTGTTTCTCGAAAGATGCAGAAAATCTAACAACGTATGGTTACGTGCTTTGATGCAGCCAGATTGTTTGTACTTGTCACTATTCTTTGAACACTACAATCGCATTGTACTCTGTGAATGAGTGATCGAACTTTGCAGTGTCCGTTTGATCCATGACGTGTCAACCACAACGCTTTCGCATTTTACCCAGACTCGACCAATTTAGGAATTAGCGCCCTACTCCGCAGTAGTGCTGTAACAAGTGTTACGTGTTAGCTAATATTACAATAGTGTTAAGAATGTGTTTGTAGCCCTATGGTTCTGTCTTCAGTGCAGTTGCAGAAAGTGTCTGTAACCCTGTGATTCCGCCGGCTTCAATGCCTTGTACTACGTTCTGTTATGTATGTTTTTATCGAGCTGCGTTCCGAAGAGTGTGTGTGTTCATACTATGGACTTCGTGTCTGCTCATAAACAAATAAATTAAAAGAGTTCTTTCACTTTTTTAGGAAACACCCCGCCAGACCATTCATGAGCGAATTACAAGGCGGTGGGTTGCTGCCAACGCATTTCCTGATATTCCAGGCAAAGCGACAGCAATACCTGCGCAGAAATTTAGTTTTGTGAATACAACTCCTCAAGATCCGACGCAAAACACACGTCAGCACAGACCCAGCACAGCAAAACAGAACAATCTGAAAAGAATCTTAACGCTGTAAGGTTTTCAAAACTTTTACGAGGTTGCATGCGAAGGCCATGCATGTTTAGAAGCATGCTGAATTTGCTGACGAGATTTTTCACATTTCTCACGACTGGCCAAACTGGAGTGGCGCCAATTGCGCGCTTGCTAATAGGCTGCGAGTCAGGTTTCCACCCATCGCGTAGCCTTATATGCCCCTTCGGGGTTACGCCGCCGTGCCTCGCCCCACATCTTGGTTGAAGCGGGAGCGGCGATTTCTTTCTCTTCGATGCAACACGTGGGTATTTCGGCGTTTTATAGGTTTTTGAGAATATCATTACAGAAAACAGAGCATAACCATCGCAAATGCATGACCAAGAATGGCTTTTTGATGATAAGGCGACTCCCCACATCTTTTCTTAACGCTACCATCGATTATAATGTGGCTTTGTTTTTTGTCTGTTTTCCAATCATTCTTATGTCAATGCAGCTGTTGCCGATGTTGCGGTGCAATCAAACATAAAGCGGAGTTTAATAACTGAAAATATTCTTACATTTTTACAGTCGTGGCGGCTGAAACGTAATTTCAGTTACTATCAAAGAGCCAGGCATAACTGTGAAGATCATTGTGTTTCAAGTATCAACTACAGCACAACTAACAATTGTGAGCTGCCAAGAAGATCAAGAAGATGTACTACAAATATATTCTTTTACTCACTCTGCTACACTTTTTAAGCTATTGCGGGCAACACAATATTACGGAGAGGGGGGCACGTTTGGTTCACGGGGCTTGAGTTCGGCGTATGTGCTTTATAACATCAACATCACATGTAAGTTTATACGTCGTCGTACAGTCAAAACTGACATCCGTCAGTGCGTCTGCAGAAGGCGGAAAAATGCGGTATATCCTTCTAAGCCAGTGATTCTTAACCTTTTCTCTACTACGCCCCACTTAAGTAATCGTCCTTTCTTTCAATCCCCCTGACTTTAACTAAGTTTTAAAAGCAAATGTATTTATTGGTAAATTTATTGATCAAACTTTCCATGTTGCTGAGCGCGTGAGGGCTCGCGTCCCCCTGGAAATTCATTGACGTCCCCTCCCCGGTTAAGAACCATTGTTCTAAGAAATCGATAACATTGAGTGAAAGTCCCTACAAAAGAACCAAACTAAATGAAACGCAAAAGCACGTCTTTCACGCTTTCAACCAAGGTAATAACAGTGCACCGTCGAAGTCGTTGATCTGTTTTCACTCGGCTGGTCTTCAAAGCACCTACGTTCGATCAGGTTTACTGATGGCGTAATTTGTATTTTCAAATAAGCAAATGTTTAATTTTCGCTAAACTTCAATCTTTCTTGCCGAAAAAAAAACAATTAAATAGCATTTTTCGCATGAAATCAAATGTTTTGCAGCGTCGCTTACTGCATTCCTGCTCCGAGATACATTTCAAGACAAGGAAGTGGCAATGATAGTTTTACTTGACAGAGAGCGTGAAGATTCAGACGAAGAAGACGTATCATTCATGCTGTCTATTGGACGGTGCGTATGAAGCAATGATGGGCAAACTTACTGTATTTGCGGCAGGCCCGTTACTAGGGGGAGCAGGGAAACTTTTGGCCCCTCCTGGAAAAATGTGTTGGACATAGTTTAAAACTATTGGGCATAGTTTAAAAATTTGGGCTCCTCTCAGAAAATCTTTCACCCCCTGGTGTCCCAAGCTGGTTGCGGGCCTGATTTGCGGATCTTTTTATGACCTGAGGGAACTTTTGCGGGCTATTCGTCATCTCGTAATACAATAAAGTGCATCGGAAATGACAACATAAAAGACTGTCAACAAATACTCCAAGGAATATACTGTATTGTAACTTTTGCATGAGTTGTTTCGAAGCCATATCATGCAAACACTAAAAGTCAGCTCTCGAGGTCCCACGGACAAGTTTATGCGCAAGCGGCCGTTTTTGGGTTACCCTCGTGAGCCAACCCTTCTGATTTTGCAAGGCAACGGTTTGTCCACCACTGATCTAATAGCCTTAATTGGAAATTAGCTGTTTTGTCAATTTTCTCACTTAGTTTTGATCGTTTTCACTGTATATTTCCTTGTTGCTGTCGCTTCAAGGTGATCCGTGAATAAGGAAGATATACCCTTTTTATTTGTAGAAATTGCTTCCTACTCCAGCGAATTGTTTTTTACAGTTGAGTTGTCGCCACTTCTGACCTGTGTCGCCACTTCTGACCCGTATCGTAACAAACAACTCCCGTCTGGGATTGACGTAGAAGAGGCGAGTGTTGTAACGTCATTGTTTGCGTCAAGAGTGAACCAGTGCGGTATTAGCAAACAATCAAAATTATTCACAATGATTGTTCCAGTGCAAGCGGAAAGAGCCCCTAGTGCCGATGACGAGGTCGGGCTGCAAAAGTCTCTTGTTTGAGGTTGAGGATAACTTAAAAATGCTTTCAATATTTTCGCGCCAATATATTTTCGCGCGCAATCGCATTTTAAACTAGGTGCAAACGAACGTTCGTTCAACAACCTTCAAATTGGATGGATCTGTCCAAGCAATCGTAAAGCTTCTTCGCGATTGTTCAGTATTCGTTTGTTCTTAAAAACACCTAATCAGTCAGATAGCTTATCAATATTTTATTATTAATCCTGATAGATACGTCACAGTGATCACAATGTGTTTAGAAAATGATACTGCAGAAACTTGATTTTTTCCAAACCTACTTCTACAAAAATGCACTGTAACGCCTTATAAGCTATTCGTACAGTATGTGTTAATGAGAACTGCTACAGCCTTCCAATGTGGCATAAATGCTGAAATAGTTTGTGTTGCAAAAATATCTTGCACCTTTGGGCCATATGCCAGCACTGCTAGAACAACTTCCTACAATTGTCAAAATGCGACGTGACTCATGACATTAAGAGTCATTGCCAATCGCAGCTCGTTCTGTCTGAACGCCATACAGCATTGCACGTATCAGAACAATGCTAAAAAAGGTCACTTGTCAACGGCTTTACATTATCCAACGGTTGGGTAAGGGATTAGGCAAGCAAGGGTGGAAACCACTGTCGCCATCCATTGATATGCGAAAATTGCTTGAAACGTATTAGGTGTATTTGGAGAGAACAATTCGTTTACTGTTGCAATAGTTTGTAATTTACTCTTGCAACACAGACCTGGATTTCACAGGAAAATCAATCAACCATGATGTGCAGGTGATACGCATAGATCGAACCCAGGACCCCCCACTATAAACTTCGTTCTCCTGCCCTTCTGGCCCCAAACTGAATGCAGCATCGATACCGTTTTAAAAAGCACATGGATGAAGCGAAACGACTTTTGCAAGAAGGTCTGTTAATTTGTTCATCACTTCATGACAGTCAAGACATAGTTTCAGATTTTTCAACTTTTAACACGGTTCATGTCTGTAACGATACTTTTTTCTAAAACGCTTGGAATTTTTTAGTTTAATTCACGGAAAATTTTCCGACCAGCGCCCTTCAAATTGCGGAAGTAGAAGTATTACCCATATATGAACTATATGATTTTTACTGGTTGCAACGCATTGCAGACTAACATCAATCTTGACAGCTAACAGTTTCGAACCTGCCCCAGTTAAATTCTCGACTCAGGAGAACTTTTCATTGATTCTGTCAAGCAGAGTGTCGGACTAAAAATTGGGCAAATGTGGATAACGCTATGCTGCGTCACGACTGCCTTACTTCTGAAAGCACATAGGCACAAGATAATTTGAATTTGCAACAATGGAGCTAATTCCCTTCGGCTTATTAAACTGCATTTGCTACAGTCTTCCTGGGCAGTAAAGCAGATAAAAAAGATAGCTGTAAGAATCAATTACAGCAATCTGAGCTTTTCTTCAACTGCTGAACTATACCGGGGTTTTAGGCTCCTGAGCTGTGGGTAGCGACTTAATCAGATACGGATACCTCTTCACAGCATTCAATTTTTGCGACAGCATTGCTTCCAGTCATAATTTACCCTAAAGTTGCTGAGGTGACTGTTTTTATCGCTTACGCCACACAAGGTCAACCAAACGTTACAAACGTTGACGAATTGTTTAAGCAAGCCTTCCCTGCCTGCTGTAACAGACACAAAGCAACCTGATACCGCTTTTCTGCGGAAAACAAAAACTTACTTGTTGCGTTCATTCTCTTCGCTTTGCAGTTCGAACTTTTCCATGCTTTTAGTCGATCTGTAGAAAATTCGTTGCCAGAAAACTGTCGTAAACCTGCCTCAAACCTTCTGCTCCAATGATGCGCGCGTGCCACACCGACGGAACCACCGTATCAAGCGAAGTGCACGTAACCTGGGTTGTATTGTCAACGCTGGCTTGCAAAGAAAGGTTGCGCAACCCCCAAAGTGAAAACCAGCCTAGCTGGTGGTAGTTGCTAGGCCGGCTTGTATGCACTTTGCGGTCTGTTCGTTTGCGCAGCTAAACTGCTTCGCTGGTGCTTTGATGCACGTCTGCTTAGCGGTTTGCGTTGTCGAACGGCCGGTTTGCACTTGCTATGTCTTAGCTAGACTTGTCCGACCGTGCAGCTTCCTAACACGAAAACCAATGATCATGAAACGAACCTAACAACAAATATATGCCACCAGCGTTCTTCTCACTCAAAAACTGAACCGAATGAAAAATTGTAATTGTGTTTCAGCTTACACCTCCCACCTGGACAGCTCACGTGCTAATTACAAAACAAAGGTCAACTTTGTTCGCTTGCGATGAACACAATCGTGGAAATGGATTGACAATACGCGGGAATTTCTAAGCATCACTACGAATGGTGAAACAAATGATATTGTGTGTGATCAAATCTAGCGCAATTCACGAAAGACATTCATGACCTCATGAAACCATTTTGAAGAACGCACCCTCCCGAACGAAACTACTGCAGTTACAGTAAAAACCCGGCGAAGTGGGTCTTGGGAAGGTGATTGATTGCTATGGAAAGGACTTTGAATACTATTAGTCACTAACAACGTGTTTTTGAAAACAAGGATAGATCAAACCACTAGGAGTGCCATTTTGTGTGGTGTCAGATGCTTGTTCTACTTCTTTGTCATCTTCTTTCAAGACGTTGCCAAGTCAAAAATACCAAACCTCTTGCACCCCTTGACCGTCTAAATACAAACCTCCAACCACACGTCGCTCTCAGGGGACGATGCGTTTTTTCAAATTTTCCTTCAAACAGTGATTACCAGCGGTATCATCAACACCAGGAAACCGTTAGCAGGCCCTCGCTGCAAAACATGCCAATATTTCTGTATTGCTTCACTCACTGAATCCCTCTGTATTGCGCAAAAGATCCATTTAGCGCAGGTGTGTCCAATCCATTTGCGTCAAGAGTATTTCGCAATCGTCCCAGTGCATTTTGTGACGTCATTTCCTTTGGGGGTGTTGACTGAGGATTGCTGTACCTATCGAATGCGTTGGTGGTAAGCGGCAGTCAACGTTACGAAGTTTGGGAATAAGCATTAATACTTTGATGGTTGTGGAATTCTCAGCTTGATGCAGCATCAAAAATGATCTTGTAAATAAAACTATAATCTGTTCTGTCGAAATCTCAACCTTGTTTGACCTGCGACTTTCTGTTTTCGTCAAAGAAAAATGAAAACAAAAAGAATCAGGTTATAAAATTATTCAACAGAAAAACATTTGGGCCCACAATATCAAAGCGCGTTGTTTCGAACTATGTGCTCATGACACAACGTAGCTTAGACATTGGTCACTTTTGATCGCGTCTACATTTTCTGCAGTGGAAAAATGCAAGTGTCAGGTCAGGGTAACTGGGAGGGATTAAGCTCTGTAAATCTGTATGAATACATCCTCGTGACTTAAAGAAACTTTGGTTCTTTAGGCAAGAACATGCAATGTCACAAATCAAATACTTTTAACAGAGATACTTATCGACATCTACACGGTGCGTGAGAGTTTGTCGGAGCTATGGAGTTTCGTTTTAGACAAAACTCCAAAGTAAATATCATCATCAGCGCTTTTGTTGCAGCTTGTGCTTGAAGCTAAGAGAGAAAATTCAAGTGATGAGATGTTAAAATATAATCCATCTATTGATAAAAAATGAGAAAAAGCAGAGTTTTATAATGCAACAGGAAACAATAGTAAATGAATATCATTACACAATTTTATGTTCTATGTGAAAATAAAACAAATTTATGTGCTGGTAGTATGCGCTAAAATACGATAGATGTTGTTCGGTGGATGCAAGTAAAAGAAATCACGTAACTGTGAGAAAGCTAAAAATAGCTTAAGAATAATCGAGGACCAAGAACAATGAAACCTTCCCTTTGGATTTCAACTTGAGTGATTGAATCTTTACCGCCTTTTATTTCCACAAGAACAGTACCACCAAAATTAATTTCAATTTCAAAGCTATACCATTTAACTTCAAAGACGTATAGTAATTTTTAATCAATAAATTTGATGAAAAGAAACAGAAGTTGCTTGAAGGCAAATTGTTCTTCCAAAGAAGCTCTGTTTAGCTGCCAGGTAACAGCACCGCTTTCCGACGAATAGCAAGATTCAAATCCACTCGTCTTGCAACAACAAGTCAACATTAGGGTTTCATGTACCTTTGCAAATGAAGAAGCCAATTGCCTTTAAATACGAACAGACCAGTCGCACAGCTTAAGTAAGTGTTCATCACTGATAACTTTTATTTTGCCGATGCTACTTTACAAATAGGCAAAATTGACAATAAAAGAACTCCCGCTGAGGCAATAATGGTTGGCTGCTCGAAATATAAGCCTTATCAAACCTGCGCTCAAAACCTTGCTGGTTGTCAAAATAGCTGACGTGAGTTGTAAAGAAAACTTGGCTTGGAATTTTTCTGCCCGCCGTTGCCTGTCCACGAGCTAATTTTCCATCACATTGACATGTGATTACCAGGTAATACGAAGTATGAAAAACAAAAGAACTGGAGTGATCAAAGTATAGAATTATTACGTGCTTTGATGTCCTGCTCCGAAGCGTCTTTAAATGAATCATGTATTTTGAAAGTTCCGTCCTGGGCACGACGCTAAGTTAATTAAGACAGCGGGGTTGCACTTCGGGAGTTCTGCAGTTTGGAAAAGCTGGAATATCCTTTGGACATCATTGTTCCCAGGTGTACTCTGGTCCGGAATGGTGACGCCTGGCAGTTGGTTGAGCACGTGCCACCAAAGCTGGTAGTCTTTGGTTCGATTCCCGATCGGGTCATACCGAAGACTTGAAACAAGTCGCTACTTGCGGCCTTTCCAGTCTCGTGCTCTGTGTTGGTGGGTGGGTGCAAGGGAAAGCTTCGCTCGCAGTGCTGCCACGGGCTCACCATCAATGCAACATTCACTGCAAAAGCAGCCGCGTGGCTCACGGCGCAAGCTAGCGGAGATGGGCGCCGCAGACCACCTGGCAACTCGTGACATTCCGAAAAGTGTACAGAAACCGTGTATAAACGAAACTGAACTGGCCGACCGTGGGACTCATAGGGACTCATATCAAGTGTGGAAACCCAGTAACCAGGTGAAATATTTCACCACTTGGTGACGCCTGACAGGTTTCTAAATGTCCACAATGGGTTTAAGCAAGGAATCGATCGGCAAAATTTTAATAAGAAATCGATTTCACGAAAAATTACGCATCTTCAGTCCTGAAACTTGCAAGCAAAGCTCACGGGTGAAAAGTTCAAAGCTAAGAGCAGAGAAAGCAAACACTCAAGAATAAAATGAATAAATCAGAACGCAAGCTGCGACCAGTAAAACTGGAAAATACTTCTTTCCCAAATACTGAGGGATCCAAGTAGGACGATCCTTGCAGTTGAATCTATCCCAAAGCATATGTTATGTCTTTCCTTGATGACTGAGCAATTAAGTGATCCAGATTCGTACCCGGGATCGCCTTGTAATTTATCAAAGCGGTCATCCTCTCTTGTAGTGTTTCCGCCTTCGGAATTTGAAAGTTTACTAGTTTTCCTTTTTTTGTCAAACAATGAGAAAAAAATGAATAGGGGAAGCACCTTAATGGGCAAATCCCCGACATCACTATATGAAGAAGGTCGTTTTCTGCAAATATTCCCAACTCTCAATTTTGCTCGTAAAAAAAGTGCCTTAAGAATAAAATTTCCTAAAACTGTAAATCGCCTTATTGGCTTTCAATTAAAATAGATGCAGACAGTGTAAAACAATCTATAGGAAAATGTAGGCTATGTGCCTTTTTGAAATCAAGATTTTGTATATACCTTATAAAACCTATTGAAGGACGGGAGTGGGGGAAGAGTCTGTGTGCAACAGATATGTTTTCCCTCTGGCTTTTTAACACAGGCAAAAACGACAAGCTTTCAATACATTAAACCCACTCTGAGGGAATTTTGCGGCATGTACGGTTGAGCCATTCACCAGTTAAAACACGAAAGTGTATAGATTGGAATCGAACGACTTACAGCGTTTGCTGCTAAACAAAAGCGGCAACAGCGCCACTTATCAATTAGTCTGAATCTGTTTGCAAAGGCTCGTGTGCGTGATATAGACCAAACACTTTTTGATAAGCCTGCGAAACACCGCCAGTAACGGTCATGCAACTTAATCCAGTAAAAAATCACAGGCCTTTACCCCAAATTGATCTCGTCAGTAACTTTGAGGCGCTGTCTGGTGAAAGCATGTTACGAATACAAAATCATGTTACGCGCTGTGCAAGATTCGAAAGTGTTGATTAACTCAAACGGCCTCGGTAAACGCTGTTGTGATCAAGCTTGACCGCAAGAATACGTGACGTGGAAGTGATGCTGGCGAACAGTCTGGAAACCTGACAACGGGACGTGTTTTCAAGGCTAGAAAAACACTTGACCTCGGTGTTTGAGGTCGATGACCCTTTAATGAGAAACATTTATCAAAAACTACAGTTTTTTCGAGTAACACCAAATAACAAGGAACGCATTGCAAAATTTCAATCTACTGAACAGAATTGTGACCGTTAATAATTACTTTACCTTGTTTCTATTTGAGTGTTAGTTCCCTTATAAACACAAGTAGCCTACATTAATTTTAACGAAGAAGTCTTCGCACTTCACAGTTTTTCAAATAGACGCGGATGCAAGTGAGAAAACGTCTTTAACCTGCAAAAGATTTGCCCTAACGGATTGAAACGTTTGTGTAAAAACTTGTTTTGTATTCGTGTGTAGTTTACGTAATATTCTTTTGATTTTCCTTAAACAAACGATGCATGGCTGAAGTTATTTGATTAACCACTGGACATTTCCAACGAAAACCGCCACTTTTTCCCTATTCAACGTTTGCTTCTGCTTCCCTTGAATCTCTTTTTGATTGAGTTTTGTTGTCACTATTGTCACAATGATGAAAAATAACATGAACGTTCTTCCATTGTCGTAGCAAGGCACGCGGTAAGTGTGTATTCACGTTTCCGAGCAGCACACTCACACGAGCGTTTCACATCGTGTGCACCAGCCCGGCGACCAAAGCCATATTGTGTCATTTGATGGATCCTCTTATTTATTTACCGTTCTGGGCAAAGCCTCATCAGCAGTGGTAAACAACGAGCGACGTAAGTCACGCACCTGTTGCTGCGTTCGTACTCGGTCGTAACGTTTATACACTGCCCAACACGAGCAAACACAACCTTGTTTGATAACGTGAAACAAATTCGGGTACGGTAATATGGCATAAAAACCGTCTGTTCTTCCTCCAGTCTTACATTACGAACGTTGTTTAAAGTCTTGACGCAAATGCTTAATCAAAGAAACCATTCCCGTTTTTTTCGATCAGTTCTTTGCTAGAAACCGTTTTAGCAGAGTTAAACTGGAATGAAATCTTCCACTCGACAAGTGTTTGACGTTTTTCACCAGGCATCTTACTGCCGGGCCAGAAGAATAGTAGAACATATACTTCTCGTATTGCTCGCACTGACAAAACCCAAGCAAAACTTGAAATGGCACTTCGATTTTCTTGACCGATGATAATAAAACTATATAAAGAGTTTGATCACTCATGGTTAGTGGAACATAAGACACTGCGTGCCAGTAATGGGCAATGGAGTTGGCAAACGTCTGGCACATACGGTATACTTCTGCAAGGGAGAAAACTCGATAAACATACTTTCACTGGAGCTGAGGGGTAGCGTTCTCACCGTTGTATTAGTTA
>Ga0210059_1009833_pt1 | contig 14856 bp, 7 predicted proteins | sample Ectturendosymbi2_FD_188042 | JGI IMG/M metagenome (GOLD analysis project Ga0210059, IMG submission 188042) | Ecteinascidia turbinata endosymbiont from Florida, USA - Sample 2 (SPAdes) (version 2) | ecosystem: Host-associated > Tunicates > Ascidians > Unclassified | place: Key West, Florida...
AGAAAGTTGTAGGGCTGAAGCTATGCTCAGATTGTTTATCGCTGAGCATTGTTCTACTGTATAAAAACATGCAACCATTTGAAAGAGATCGTCAAGAACCATGTGTCATACAAAAAAAAAGAGGCAAGCTGCAGTTACGTTCCTCAAAAAGTCAAGATGTTGACTGATAGAAAATTGTGGGCCGAAAAGTGTGTTGGCCAAGACCGGCATTTTCAGCTCGTGCTTACTGAGAGCGAGTGCAAGACGAAAAATGAGTACAGTAGAATTTGTCTAATTCATCATCGTTTGATTCGACAATTCGCTTGATTCGTCACTTTTTCGTCGGTCCCGGCAGATTTCCTATCTTTTGTGTACATTTCTGTTCGTCTAATTCGCCATCGTCTAATTCGCTTAATTCGTCACCTTTTTCTATCCCTGAGAAGCGTTTTGTTCGGCTAATCCGTCATTTTCACTTTCGGTTGTGATGTTTAAGCAGTTAACACGTGTGGGAATTCAAACAAATGAAGTATCTTTATATGAGAATTGTTGCACCTTGCAATTTGTTTGCCGAATTTATGCACGAGGTGCGAAGCGCGACCCGACTCCCCATTGAGAGAACGCGGAAAGTCTTTAAAGTTTATTAAATATTTCCAACGTGCTAGATTAAATCCAGGAGGCTAGATAGAGTAGAGAAATTAAAGAGTATAATTTAGTAAACAACCATAACGTCATAAAGTTGTATTTTACTGCAAATAACAGCACTGTGTATACGAGTTACTATGATAAAGTACACGAGCTGCTATGGTAGAGTTTTCGCCTGTTTGCATAAATCGCCACTTTTTTCTAATCCCCTTGAGGTGACGAATTACTCAATTAGGCAAATTGTTCTGCATATTGTATAACCTTACAGGTTTATTTTAATCATATTAAAAATGACAGTTTTTTAACAGAATTTCACTGTTTTTAGCAGATTTTAGCTAAAAATTGTGACAAGACCTCTATCAGAATCTAGCAGTTTTTGTGACACCATTAAGCAGATTTAGGTCACAACCACCTGGCAACACTGGCGGTCAGCAAGATACACTCAGACTGCCATGTCACGATGCGAATTAGATCGAGCATACCAGTGACGTGCGGTGAGGTTCGTGGCTGGGGAGGCACTGTCCTTTCACAGCCAATTTTGAGAGTGTGTGAATTGAGTGGAGTAGCATAAATTCACCACTCAAGTGGCTGCTTGCAGATTGACTATTGTTTTTGCTTTATATTCCATATCATAATTTTTACACACACATAGGTACAGAGGCGATTCTAGATTTGAAAAAAGGTAAAATATAGGAGGGCAAAACTGAAGTGACTTTTCAGTTACTTGTTTAACGCCTTTATTAAAAAGTTGATCAGATCATCTTATAACTTATGCATACGTCTACAATGGATACAGTGATCCAATCGAGAATGCTGACCATCAGTATGGTCGGGACCTGCAGAAAGCTTCAATGAAATATGTAAATTACCTTAGCATTGTGAACGCTGGTATTTGGGTCTCCGCTGTTCATTCAAAGCAAAATCTGTCCTTGTGCTTCTAAAAGTTTTTAAAGCAATTTGGTTTGAATGTGATTTGTTGACCTCTCATGTCTGCTGAGGTTTCTTGGCAGATTTTTCAGGTCACAAAATCCAGTTGTAGTCCACACATTTTCATAGCAATTTTCCACAACGCGGCTTGTCGATCAAGCCAGTGATGCCGTATCTGTACCATAGAATTCTCTGTGTCGTAACAATAGAACGTTTTCATTGAGGCAGAGATATTGGCTGCCTCCCTTCACCGCCTTAACACTGTTGCTGTATGTCTGACCAGCTGCTGATTTGGCATAACGATACTTATTCAGCATATTACTCAACGTGAAATAAGTGCTAGACGATGCGAGGACATATGTGTACAAATATTACACTAATGGCAATATACAAATTGCATGGAGATTAGTTGCATTTTCCGCGCTCAGCAGCTCACTTTGTAGAGCATTTCGCAATGCGAAAGCCAACCGGAGAAGAGGCACAACCAGTCGGTACCTCCCTTGCCGCTTTATCACTGCAGCGCTGTCAGATCAGCCGCTGAACGGACATAGTCCTGCAAATTCAATTTGTGTACCAACGTAAACTACATGATCTAGAGCAGGGGTGTCAAACTCGTTTCGTTCAGGGGCCAGTTCAGGCAAATTTAATCTCAAGCGGGCCGGACCAACGTAATCAATGTAAAACACCGTGGTTATAAGTAATGACAACTTCCAACTGTTTTCATAACTTTAATGCAAAAAGTTCAAGCTTATCTCAAAATGATTATTATCACATTTAAGGAGCAACCTTTACGAAAAATCCGATATTTTTTCACCATTGAAACCTGCTGTGAGCACACCAAACATACAGGTATCCCATTCACCCCCGTAAAAAAGTAGGAAAAGGTCCAAATGTCTTGAAAACCTCTGCATATTCTTTGCCAACTTTTCTCTTCTTCGAAAAAGACATTTTGGGTAACGAGGCTGCCACGGAATAGAGAATAAAGGCTTAACTGAGCAATTTAGGGAAAGGCAAAAGCCCAAGTCTGAGCATGGAGTATTCTACATATATACGTCCTTATTACGCCACAATACAATTTCCTTCGCTCTTGCTGCATTTTCACGAAAAACTGCACAGATATCCTGCGCGTTTTCACTGCGTACATATTTGAAACAGGAAGTTGGTTGAGTCGGTGGGTTTAGTTAACATTTCTGTGTGTTTTTTAACACAGAACTCCGGCGATGTCGATTTCGACATTTTTAAAAATCAATGCGCAATTTTCTGCAGTTACTGCTTTTTACCGGTTCTCAAATTTTACCCGGTCGAATAGATTTCAGTGCAGTTTATTTTTCGGTCACTAATTGGAATAGAAGCTTTAGGTAGCAAATTTTAGTTAGAGTTGTACCTAGAACTTCGAAGGTTTCGAAATCGACATCGCTGGAGCTCAAGGTATATTGTTTTCCTGGATTTCTAGTGTTGAACTTTATCAACAGTAGTTGAAATTGTGCATGTTCATACCTGTTTGAAAGTTCAAACCGGTGTGACCATGCAAAAGGAAATATGCAGAAAACGGGAAATTTTAACGTGAGAAAAACAATAAAATATAAACAATTGCGTTACGGTTTCAAGTGATTGTAATCTAGTCACTAATTATCGAAGTATAACTGGATAAACTTCAAGCAAACAAAAAAGTTTTTACTTTACAAAATCATCCCGCGGGCCGGATTCAACCTCGCAACGGGCCGCTTTTGGCCCGCGGGCCGTATGTTTGACACTCCTGATCTAGAGTGTAGAATGCGAGTACGTATATTAAAAGTGTATACAAGCATTACACTGCAGGTGACAGGCGCGCAACCAGGGGGGGGGCATTTGGCCCGCCCCGAAATTTTCAAAACATTCCACAGAAATTTTGACATATGCAGAAACTTTCAAAGAATAAAGATGAGATTTTTGTATTGTAATTATTTTTAAGAAAGGTGTTATTTGAATTATTCTTTGTCCTACGGGTTAATTATCTCCTTACAGGCCATCTGAACGAAAATGTCGTAAATGATTGGTATTTAACCACAAATATGTTGGAATTGCCAAAACTTGGGAGATAGTTAAAAATGTTGGTATTTCTCAGGCATTTTTTATCCTTTTGTTCGTGTGCCACTTTTTTTCTGAAACAGGCCTCATTTGAACTCATGAAACTTTATAACATTAGGGGAGGCCTACTGCTGAACCGTGCAAACTGCTGAAACTTTCAAAGTGATAAGAGAAATCTTGACATGTTGGTTGTTATTAAAAAAGCTTGTGGTCACGTCAAGCCGCTTCTTCTCCTACAACAGTGCTCTTCAACAGGGGTGTACCGCAAAACATATAGTGGGGTTCCGTGAGAGTTTCTCGTTTTTTAGGGGAAATAATTTTTGCTTCAGTATGTTGATGCGTCATTATGAAATTATTTGGATCACCATGCCGCATTCAGACTCCAAGTAGGCCAGTTATTGATACAGGAGGTTGAGTGCAGATAGTGGAACAAGAAATATTGGTAGTATGTGCATCACTTGTTCATTTTTGTGCAGTTAAGAAGAACGTTATCGTTGCATCACAGTTATACGATGTGGCCGATGTACAGTTCACAGTAGACTGAGTAGAAAGCCTGAGTCTAGTAGAGAGCACTGTAGACCCAGTCACAGACTAGAGCTGCTGTTCAACCTTTGTGGGAATGAAGTGAAAACAATGTGAAACCCAACTTTTTACTATATAGTCAAGCCAGATGAAACAACATAGCATATTTTCATATGTGAAGCGAAATAATAACAACAGTGAAGGTGTGGACGGTAATGAGCAGTGCAGTTCAAATGTATAAGAGGCACCTGATCCGAAGCAGACCAAATGTAATTCAATTGCCAAAATTAGAAAATGGGACGACACATATTTGAGATAGGGGTTCTTTCTGCCGGATGACCAAATTCTGAATGTAGCAGCTAAAGTCCAAAAATGCAAGAACAAGCGAGCCATTAAATTTCTTGCTTTTCAAGTTCTGTAATCACTGTTCATTTGTTGAATTATCTAATAATGAAATACTTGATTTTCTTGCAAGTAATTCGTGTCTTTTAAATTTTTGTTAATGGGGTTCCATGACAAATGCGAAAGTATATCAGGGGTTCCTCGATGACAAAAAGATTGAAGAGCACTGTTCTACAACATTTTGATTATTTTTGTTAGGGGCAAAACGGTTCACCGTTATCAACATAGTACATTTCTTAAAAAAACGTTGTATAGTTGCATTTTCGGTTCGAAACCTGATATTTTTAAATAAATTTAGCGTGTGGACTGTTTCACGTTTTATTGTCTTCCTGGCTTGGTACCAGTACCACGGCTTGGGAAAAAGGGTCTAGTAAAGTTTCATATGAGTGCTGGTCAAGTGTTGAACGCACCTAACTACTACACCACTTTGGCTGCAAATGACGCTTTACCAGACCCTACCTTTAGCAATCAGTGCAAGCCCTGAAAGCCCATAGCCTTTCATAGATGTAGGAGCAGGCAAATTTTTGGGGGTGAGAAGGATTTTACCCAAATTTCCAGAAACTTGCCCGAAAAAAACTGAAGAAAATGACCTCAAAAAAATGACTGCATTTCATTCCATTTAGGGCGCACTTTTTTCAAATCAAAGCACTTCAAGCATCATTTTTGCCCAAATTTAACCCAAACATGCCCAAATTTCCCCTAACTTGCCCGAAAGAGAACTGAAGAAACATGACCTCCAAAAAAAAGAAACATTTGCACTTGATTTCGGGCGCCATTTTTGTAAAATCAAAGCACATAAAGCAATTTTGCGAATGTTTTCACACATATTGCTCAAATTTACACAGATTTTGCCCGGATTTTAAGGGATTTTGCCCGGATTTTCATCAAATCAAAATTTTTGGGGGTGGGCTTCCACCCCCTGCGCCCCCACCTCCTACACAACTGACCTTAAACTTGCTTCTAAAAACTTTCATGCAACTCGTGTGGATGCCAGAAAAAAACGTTTTGCCCCAAACACACCTGATCCGTTTTGCCTGAAATGTTAGGATTCAAAGATCCCCTCACCCTTGACGAAGGCTATCCCTCAAATTTGGGATCTTACAGTAGTTTATGATAGAAATTCCAACACATGCTAGAAGAATAGGGCTAGAACGAATTTGCAAAAACAAGAAGAAAAGTTAGGCAGGTTTCCTGGTAGTCCATACGTCTGCCACACTAAAGCCATGACTACACTAGTTGAGTTCGGAATCAAGTGTTTGTATTAGGCTCCTAATTTTTTCTGTCCTGATCGTTTGGTCTGCATATTGATTAAAACTGAAAAATTCTGATTTTTGGAAATGTTGCGAAGAGAACTTTCTCTGCGACGTTTGCGAAAATTTTGTACCACAGTTGAATAAGCACAATGACGTCATCGAATGAAATTTCATGAAAATTGCCTCCCCCGAAATGAAGAGCTGGTTGCGCCCCTGGCAGGTGACAAGAAGGTTACAGAGAGATTAATTACACGGCATGCGCTCACCAACACAGTTTTTGACAGACTTCTCAATGCGAAAGCCACCCGGCGAGAGGATGCACAAGCAGGCGCTGCCTCCCTTCGTGACTTTCGCCTGACTTGAAGAAGGACGAATGTTTACTCAATTTGTTATTTTGGATCCCAATTTTTTTTAAACATTTCAAGATTATGGTAGGGGAGGCACTGCCTCCCCTGACGGCACGTCACTGGAGCATACAGAGAGTAAAGCTACAGTAGAAACAAGGATGCCTTGCCCACACACTTCATGATTTAGCAAGTGTTGACATGATTTTTTTAAACTTGGGGTCCCGCGCTCATGAAATGCTACGGGCCCCGCGCTACCTTAATCTGGCACTGATTTGGACCCCCATTGTTTTGTCAAAGCAGTGTTGTGAAGTATATTTCATGTCGCTTACAGTAGTGAACTCGTAAGGAGACTTGACTGCAAAGCATTACTGAAATCGCCCTCCCTAAACTTACTGGCTGGATCCGCCCTTGTGCACAAGTAAATTTGTATAATTTCCATTTTTTCGGCAAGAAAAGGCTTTATTGCCATTTCCTAGCCTGGGTTCTACCATTTTTACCAGGATAGACATTTTAATTGCAAGCGGTTGTTAAACAATTATGACGAAACAATTGCGTTGAACCAAAAAATAACATGGGCAGCTCAAGTATGCGCTGCAATATAGCTAAATAAGCAATAGCTTGATCGACAATTGTGGAATTGACGAGGAAGAACAGCTAAAAACGTCAGATTTTGAGGTAAAAACCTCTGTATAGAATACTCCTTTGAGAGGTTGATGTGGTGCGGCTTTCACCGTCCAAAAGTTCTGATTTGGACCGCGGTCTGCCATTTGAGTAGTCCTGGCCTATTGTGAGCAAAAATGGATGTGTTTTGAAGATTTTGTTTATTAACATGATACGTACAGTAAAATGCTATGATTGTTACTTTATACTAGGAAGATATTTTGCTGAGTACCAGGTATTGAAACATACGAAGCTGATAATTTGTGTCACTAGCGTAAGCCAATTGCCAGTAGACAAATAGTCTATTTGTAAATCTTAGCACGCTAGCTGTTTTATCTATATTCTGGTTGTTATAGAAACAAGCTATACAAGTATCGATGAGGAAACCAGAAGTCAGGGGGCCCGGTGACGGTCATTGTACCCCCTGTTAAAATTTCTCACAGATGTCATGGACATGATTGACCTGCAAGCTCATCACTGCATGAGACCAGAACAGTGAACCTGACTCTTGTGCAATGAATTGAATCATGTTTATTTAACGACGACGAGCGGCAGGCCGGAGCCTGATGTACTCTTCGTCACGTCATGTCGAGCGAACCAACTCACGACGAACAGTTATCGAAAGATTGCAAGCACGTAATAGACGGGTTGGTAAACAGCAAGCATACGACAAAATTATACAACGAGGAAAAAATTAACGAAGAATTATTACAGAATGATAAAGGAGTTACTATAGAGAAGTCCAAGGTGTTATGGCGAGGTAAAGCAGTTAGTGCATTCAAGATATTTAGAGACAGCGTTATACATATTTCTTGTGTAGTGTGAGTTTCATACCGGCAAACAAACTGTCATTACAAGAATTAAATCTATTGATTGGAATTAAGCTGCTGGCTTGATGTTTTCTATAAATTTTTGGTTCTTAGTCGCAATTTCCAGGGGGCAAATGCCCATTTTGCCCCTGAGGACGCCTATGACCACCTATTTTGCCTAAGAGGAAGTGAATTGCAAATTGGGGACCAGAACAACCAATGACTCGGCTCTGTTCGTGTCTGTGCGGATATGCAGGCTGCCCAATGTCTTTTGAACACTAACTTGAAACTGTTTGAGGCAGCAACAATCTCATACCATGGAAATCATTCGGCTACTTCCTCATATTACTACCAACGCTTTAGCGTTAGCTTACTTCCTGAAAAACCAAATGACTTTCTCCTACACAGGACCGGAATTTAGCCGACTGGACCGTTTGCTTCCATATTCAGGACCTGCGCCGAAGGGGGCCCACGCTACGCCTACTAACCGACGCAAACTTACACTTTCTATCGAACCTGCTTGTGTAGTGCCATTACAGATGTGTGCTGCTTAAATCAGTATTTGATTATCGCTATTCATTTTCCCTCTAGTAAAGATCTGATGAGGCACCTAAGGTTGGCAAAAACGTTTGAAATAAACCCAGTTACTGAAAATTATTTCCAACTGAATGACTCTATTACAGGTGTGCACAAACAAACGGTTTCTTAAAAAGTAACATAACTTTAACGAATATTAGCAGTAAAGCCATACGCAAAGTAACAGAAGTGACATTTAGGTTTTTAACCGAAGTAAGCTTCATGATGTTCTTGTGGTGAACGTTGCATCATAAGTGCTACCGAAACAAAGATTATGGCATCAGTCTTACACAGATTGATGTCGTACTTTCTGAGATATAGCCTAACAAGTGAATGTTGCAAAAAACCTGAAAACGTTCAAAGGTGGGACGACTTTCGTGGAAGTTATGGAGGCTACTACAGTACTTGCCTGATTTGAAATATTTTTTAAAAGTAGGTTTATAGTTATTGGGAAATCCATTATTACTTTATATATTTCGTTAGTATTACAAGAGAAAATATTTATTTTCTCGAACTTCTCCCGGATATTTAACTTAAGACCTGCTCTGACAAGCAATTTGTGTACTATACCATTATCCAAGCGTAAAGTACATATAGATAGGCAAGGTGTTGTATCGGCGTTTTGCTTTTTGGTTTTATAACTGTCGAATATGGGCTAATTATTTAAGAATACGTTGTGTCTGTAACTAAAATAAATACCATGAATCAAAGACTAAGAGACATAGGCCGAACATATTTAAGTGGCAGTAAAAAACGGCTAAAGCAAGGCAAAAAAGGCCGAAGCAGAAAAACAGAAAGGTGCGTTGAACAAGTATTTTTACAGAATTACCTCAGAAAATATATCAAAACTCTAGAAGAGTCACACCACAGTGAAGATGGCGACAACGTGGGAAGTCAGCCAGATGATGTTATGCCAGAGATTCAAAGTGGAAGGACGGGAAGTGCGATACGCAGGCTTGTCCATGGGAATGTCACTCCTGTGGGAATCCCATGGGAAATGTCCCATGGAATGGGACAGCACACATTTGTATTTTCCATGAGACTCAGAAATAGAATGAGAGTGTCAGAATGTTACTGAATTGTCATACTTAGACTGTACTTCTGAATTTTAAAGTCAATAAATTTTGTCGTTTTGCATGTCTCTGTACATTTAGTCCTATTTAGTAGATACTAAACTTTCATAAATTTAATAATTTTAATTGAATTGTATTCCATCTTAATATTATAATAATGTAATGGGAATCCTACGGGGTGGGACGGGGATGGGACAGATAAATATGTTCCATGGACAACCCTGGCGATACAGTAAGTCATTTCGAAAGTGCTGAATCAAACAAAGAAGAAACCTCGTCGCAGGGGCCGATCAAGCTAGTAAGTTTAAGAGGCGATTTCGGTGATATTTGGAAGTCAAGTCTGATTACGGGTTCACCACTGTAAGAGAAATGAAGTATACTTCACAACACTGCCATGACAAAACAATGGACGGCAAAATGGTCTTATATCGCGAATACTGTTTTCCAAGTTGTTCAAAATCATGGTGAGAAAAGTTACTCTCGTAGGTTTTAGGGGTGGCGATCGCCCTAATCGCCCCCCCTGGATCCGCCCCTGCCTGGTCGGCCAATGCATCTTATGAGCAGTGGCGATTGTAGAATGAAAAAAGTGGGGGGCCACTGCGGGGCCAAGGAAAAAGTGGGCGGGCCAACATAAATGTCTATCTTGCATGGTGATGTTTCATTGTTTTGAAGATTAAGTTGCTATGATTAACCGTATCAAACCTAACATAGGCTTGTTAATATCATTAAATATGAACTAGCGTTATTATTCACTAGAGACCCGTTATTATTCACTAGAGACACCTGCCACTGTAGATGCAATCACACACGTGTACTGCTATGTCGAAAATTCTGTGCTAACCATGCAACTTCCACAGCACTGCACATGTGAATCGAAATACCGTTTTCCGTACACAATTGTGCCGGCCTCATATGAACGAAAGCAGCTTTAGACAGCGCCGGCCTTGGCAAGTGCGAGGCCCAATGCAAGACCTAGGCGCGGGGCCAATCTAAGCAGTGGTGTTATGACGTCATCGTGCTCAGTCAACCGTGCTATGACCTTTTTGATGGTCATGTTTTAACAAAACGAATACATAAATATAAAAAAGATGGCAAATTATTGAAGTTAATCTGTATCTGTGTTACCAGCTGCGTCTATGTTTATGACTAATATCATGCTGCTCTTGTGGACATCAGACAGTGTACCGCCACCAACGTAATCAAGCCGAAAGTTGTAAAGGATACTCTGCAATGGAGATCCGAGCGGCTAGCGCAAGTGCAAAGTTTCGTCAATCAAACCGAACTGACAAGTGAATTTAACTTACAATGCAATTATTTCACTCTTGTTTGACGACAAGAGTGGGCACATGATCAATTATCCGCTTTGTGACGCAATACACGAAAAAAGACATACTTTACGTAAGAGCAATTCATGCATCCCTCAAAGTTCCCCAAAGCCAGGGCCGGATTAAGGGGGGGGGCAATTGCCCCGGGCCCTTCGCTCCAAGAGGACCCCCATGATGACATTTATTTGTTTTAAATAAAGTATTCGTTTGAAAAATTGTCGTGATTCAAAAGAGATGCAAGAATACAAACTCTATATTCCGATCTTGCTTGAGTATCATTAATGATTTCTCTGCAAGTTTGACCTTCTACCAGTTTTAGTAATCACTACTGAATATAAATATTTTCGGTTTTGTTCAATGCAAATATATTTGAATTTTGCTTGTAACTTTTCCTAATAAACGTTCTTTTGGCATGGGTTTATCTACTCGTGCATCACGCCTACTGCACAAATGTCGCGAAAACGATACTATTTACGTCCTTAAGCAGCAAAGCTATTTCTGCTGTGTGGCTGCTGCTGAGTATCAATGATTCTGGAATTTCTTGTGCGGTCTAGAGGTAACCGCAGCCTAACTGTGACTTTCTTTCGTCATAAAGGGTAACGCATGGTGGAAACGCACTTTTCCACCGACGGCTACTATTCTTGCGTTACTTCATAAACATTTGAAGCTAGTCAAGCCATTTACGCCACATGTTATTGCTTGGTCCGTCAGAAAAGGTTTTTGGTCAGTCGATTTGTAGAACGAAAGAGCAGAAAACTAGATTGCAGTGTTTAGCTTGCGCGATGCTGAAATCTGTAATGCACTCACAACCAAACGGGAGGCTGCAGCCACCGAAGAGTTCATTTTCGAGCTATACACCATTTTGTGCAGATTTTTTGTGAATATCGAGATTGACAAAACCGATCTATACACACTTTTGTGTAGATGTTTTGTGATTATAGGAAAGATTGACGAAACCGATCTGTATTCGTTGTTTGCGGTAAATGCCTGCAAGTGTTCTGCTGTACACAACTAGCAAAATTACAATTTCAAGAGTTATTGGAATGTTGAACAGGAAGTATCATGCACAAAAGCTGACTCTAAAAGATAAGTCAGTGGTGTTTGCATTGTCTTACAAATGTAGTGTTTGGACTTCGTTTTTAATCAACATTTTTGTGCTGTTCTATACAGATTTCCAGCGGAAAGTTTTGTTGAAAAGTTGCTCCAGCACCCGATTTTATCAATAGCAAAGTCAGCAAGTTTAAAAAGTAAATGCGTGTGAATTGTGATCAATCGTTCTAATGAGCTTCACTTCCAGTACTCATTTCTTGACAAACAAATTACTACATATATTTCCTATACTTAACCAGAAGCTATTGCTACTAATGTTATATCCGTGTAATCATTGATGAAATGAACGAATTAACCGGCTTTATTCGAGTGCTAAAACGACTGTGAAAATGTTTTTACAATGCCACCCGTATAGTTAGCTGTAACAAACATGTCAGAAAGGATTCGGACCTGCTTGCGCGAATTGTAAAACGAAATGAAGGCCTTCAGCCGTCACGTGCGTGGAACCCTTGAACAGAAGGAAAAAAGACTGGTTGTGCAGAAAAAATATTTCGGGGCGCGGCTGGCAAGTCGGAACACGTGACCGAGTGCCGTACAATAACTCAGGAAACAGTGGAAAACCTTTTTCGCGGCACTGGTCATTCAAACAACAACATCACAGCTATAGTTTTATCCCTTTTTTACGCCAGAAGGTATTTCGTAACAGCTTTGAAGTTTGCTTTTCTAAGCGTAATCACCGGTCGGTCATGCTGCCTCGTCACAAACCAGTGCTGCCACTTCTGATCTTTTAACGTCAGATCTGTTGTATTGAGAGAAATTTGTGAAGTCCGATGTATTGCCGACAAATTTGATCTTGACTGGGCACAACTGGTTTTGTTTCCACGTTTCCTCTGCTTTCGGGATGCAAGGAAGTTATATTCGTATTTTTAAGTTTAGTTCAGCAATCTCTCAACCACATGTGCGTTTGAAAATCAGTCCAAACTGAAGAAGCTCCCTTCGCTGTGTTGAGTATCACATTTTTACTTTACGCATGACAGACTTCTCCATTTAACGACACTTGCTCTATTTCGATTTCAATGAGGTTTGTCGCGCTTCATAAGGTGTTGCTAATAGAAGTAAGGTTGCCAGATGTCCTTGAGCGCCAAGGACTTTCTTGAGTTTGCTATCAAAACTGGTTGTATCATTGTTACTTGAAAAACATTTTGTTGTCCTTGAGTATTTTCCGGTGTCCTTGAAAGTTCTTAAACAGTCGTGCGATTGTTCAATATTCAACTATTAATTACATTGAACATTCAAGAATCAAGGTTAAACACTGTACTTGAGCACAATAAATGCGGATTTGTTCCATCTTACTTGCTGCTTTTGTGCTGTACATGTGAGCTGTACAGTACTGTATTACTTCATGGTAAAAAGATACGTATAAACATTTTTGGAAAAGAGATATGTAACCCAAATATCCACCAGTTGCTATTTAGAATTATGTTTTTCGTACAGTACATACAAAAAAGTCAGTATGCTTAATGGTGAGGGCATGCATGCCCGCAGCTGGTTTAGTTTTAATTTAGGGCCCCACGCTGATTTGCGAGTGCCGCGCAACCTTCGTCAAGACTGCCCGCTGATTACGCTCAGATGTTCTGAGACGAACTGAAATGGCTTTTAGTCATGTGCTTGCTGCTTAGTCATGGAAATATTCGCTGGTTAGTTTGGGATTGCACGACCTAAGTTGTCCCTTGTGACGAAAACATCAGATACAACGCTTGTTCCTGCGCAATCCAAGTTGAAACGTTCCGTGGCTAGCATGAATCAATTTTAATCTACAGGAGCAGAACTTTTGTGAAAGTATAGAATTGTTATTCGTAAACACCGCTTGTAAATGATTGGGCACTGCCGTGACTAACGGTTATTTCTTTTTTATTTATACCCTGTATGCAATCAAAACATGTATAGTCCAATGCCTTTAATTGCAACTACAAGCATAGCTGGTGTTGCGCAAAATATGTAGTCATGGACGAAATGTATTTTGTTCTGAAAAGCATACACACTTCTGCGACAACATTTTGACAAGCTTGTGAAATCGCATTTCCGAAATACAAAACTTGTATGTAACTGCTTGTAGTCACAAACCGCAAGTAAAAACAATGAGTAACGCTTTATGCAGCTTTTTCTGGTACACCAACTTGCTGTGTCCCACTTCATGGTGATAAAAGCTTCATTTTACGAAATCGCATAAATTCTTCTCTAATAACACTGGCGTGTTACAAATATTACTTACCTTGTTTGCCAGTCAGCCGTAGGCTTAATGCATATCATTGGCTATCGTACAGTTCTAAAACAAAATGCATGTATATGGGGGTGATATACATTTTATATATTTTGAAGTTCAAACTTTGTCTCAGAAGCAATTCCAGTGTGCCGGTTCCAGATGTAGGAAAATGCTAAATCGTATATGAAAATATGCCACATAACTTCAAAGCATGCCAATAACCCGTAAGAAGAAACAGGTCAATGACTTGTTGGTTTTGAAATACTTGGATCATCAATTGCAAAATTCAATGTTACTATGAAACTAAGGCTGGATGTTTTGCGTACAAATCAGTACTCAACTGTTAATCTCCAAAAGTATACCATCTCTTTAAATAGAAAAAGCCTGAAAAAATGCCTGCAAATGTTTGAAACAAATTCATGCATGTCTCCTATAAAAACGTGAATATGCTTGACCTAATCAGTCTGCACAAAGTGTTGATGAGGTTGTGTATTTAAAAAAAATGTACCGAAACCATCAATCAGTTTTAACCACAACTCGATCTTAAAGTTACGAAATACTTGTCTCTGTAGCTCAACACAACGGTTTGTTTGGTTGATCTCTAGCCATTCTAAACTAATTGGTTTCCCTATTGCGCCGTGGCTCTTCATAATGTTTCTGTTTTAACTGAGTCAGATGAAACAGTAAATCAATCAGTCAATCTTACATTGAAGTATATAACGGACTTATTAATGTAAACAACACCGCAGGCCCGTGTTGCAAACCTTATCCACTACACTCACCTGCATGTACAGATGACTTAGTACTAAAAGCAATTAAAATTGTACAAATCATGGCCTTCTGGAAAGCACAATAATTTTTTTGCGAGATTTAAAGTCGTAACGGGAAAAAGTTTGATTTACTGTAGTTTGATTTAAACCACAGAGGGTTTATTGAGAAAACAGAGCGTAGTCTACTAACG
>Ga0210059_1009834_pt1 | contig 14853 bp, 11 predicted proteins | sample Ectturendosymbi2_FD_188042 | JGI IMG/M metagenome (GOLD analysis project Ga0210059, IMG submission 188042) | Ecteinascidia turbinata endosymbiont from Florida, USA - Sample 2 (SPAdes) (version 2) | ecosystem: Host-associated > Tunicates > Ascidians > Unclassified | place: Key West, Florida...
CAACGTTCTGAAGTTTGCAAACATCTGTTGGCCAATCCCACGCACCGTTTTAACTTCAAGCAACCGGAAATACTGGGAAGCATCGTCGGTCAGAAGGAACTTCACCTACTCGAGATTCTTCTGATACAGCAATACCAGCCAGATCTCAACGTCGACGTTTCATCCATTCCCCTTCTGCTTTTTAACACATAATGGTCTATATGACGCAACACAGTACGAATGCCCTAAATTGCATCCTTATTTTTCCTTTAACTGTCGCATTTCGTTTATTCCTGATGATGGCTTACGCATAAGCTGAAACGTCGAACAAAACAATGTTTTCGATTATTGTGGCTGTTTTATTTGTCATAAAAATAACATATACACTTTACTGAAACTCAAAATCGTTAGTCAACAACGGGAAACGTGTACAGTATACACATACGGATTACACGTCACAAGAAATGTAGCTGAAAAAATAAAGGTTTGGTCAATGAAATGTGAAAGTAACAATGAAAGTAACACAGTGCCACAAAGATGTGTCGTTGATCTGGCAAGAACAATCTAAGGAAACAACGTTTCTGTTAATTATTTATCACAAAAAGAGAGCTTCAAGTAGAGAATGGAGTTTTGCACCATACTAGCATATATCACCTGGTTTAGTTTTCCACTACCCGTTTTATGGCTTTTTATTTGAACTCCTATACGTATGTGTTACAGATTCCACATAATAAAAAATCATGCGAATTTGCATGTTTACAAATGGTTCCAGTATACAGCGAAATTGCTACTTTTCGCAACCCACCTGCAATGTCTCTCAACTGGGGGTGCGTGTATGACAGGGACATATTGCTGAGAAGTATTAAATGCATTGATTTTATCATTCGTAAATTTATTATCATTTAACTATAGACGCCATAATCAAAATTACAGTGAACAAAAGCGATACTCTCAAACTTGCTTGTTCAAAGTTGTATTTATGAGAAAAAAACGCAATGTGCGTTATCTTCAACAAAATCTCGAATTAAACTACAAGATTCCAAAGAACAGTTACATCCTTCCCACGATAACGGCAAATAAGTCACTGTTATGTTTTTTCTTGTTTAATTTTGAAGATATGTGAGGCGTGAGTACCAATGAGTAACGCCAAAGGGGCGCGAATGAAAACGTTTAAGAACCTCTACTCTAGAAAGATCACAGCAAGTCGTGAGTCCAAACAAACTTTTGCCACTGAACGGGAAAATAACCAGTGAGTTTTCGAAAATAATAGGATTACTACCTGGACGTTAACGGCACAATCAGCTGCACGATAACTTGAAAACACAGGATTAACTTGAGATTCCCATAAAACTTAACTGAAATGACTAAACCGCACAATGGCAGGGTAACTAAGCAATCTTATCTGCGTTTTTTCGCCGCCACAGTTGTCTGTCACACTCCAGTGGGCGAAATCCACGGTTAATTAGACGTGCCTGAAAATAACTAAGACCCATCCAGCGGGCTAGAATTTAAAATACGAAATGCTGCTTACGTTCGTCAAAGGCTAAATCAGAAACCAAAGAAAAAGACTCACAACATGCTTCTCAAAAATTTTCATTCACTTGCTGAGCAAAAAGGTGCATTTAATTTCACTAACTGTACTGTTTTCAAGTTATCCCGACTTCTTACACATACAGTGCAAACTGAATCCCTATGCGAACAAATCATAGATTGCGTATTCCCTCGTTCGCATAAACGCACGAACAAATGGAGGCTCGAAGCATTCGATGCAAACGTGGGTTCGACGTCGCGGTCCAGAATCAGATATTAAAGCGCTGCAGCATCTCAGCCTTCAGGTGGTGCCAGTGGGTCCAATTAACCCATTTTCTTGCAGCGATAGGATGGAATCAGCAATGACGCGAGCGGTACATCGTTGGTAACCGCCCGAGGTCAGCATTACCACTGGAATATTCTTACCTCGCACTGTTGCGAAAACCAACCGGTCACGTTCGACGATGCCCTTCGTAATAAAGAAAAACAAAAGATGAGCCAATGCATGAATGTCTCCGTTCACGGTACAACGCAACACATCCCAAATAAACAAGGAAACTGCATCCACAACTTGTTCACATGTCGCCTTAAACGCACGTGATACTGCGGAGGTCCATGAGATCATTACCAGTGTTGAAAAACGATTAATTCTTGCCACGACTGACACCTTTACAGAAAACCTGTTTTTCAATACGAAACGTGGTTTAACCCATGAATGTTACACCCACGAATGGGAAAAGCCAACAAATATGTTACTAATGTTTTCATAAAATCATGATTTACTATAGCCTGCGTTGGTGACAACATCGTTATGAGGAACAGCAATTCCGAAGAGTTTGAACACTCTAGTATACTTAACTATCATTAGTTTTAGTTTTGAGGTATCAGAAGATTTGAAAATACCTGATGGTTGATCGGCATTAAATTGGTATCGTTTGTTCGTTTATTTATACCGGTACTCGCTGTCTGCACTCCTTTCGGAGTGTCACGAGTGGTTTGCAGCGCCCATCTCCGCTTGCTTGCGCCACGTGGTGGTTTTCGCAGTTAATGCTGCAGTTGTTCGATAGTTAATAAAGACATTTGTGTTGTTGTTCATTGATCACGGGCCGCATGAATAGTGGAATATTTCTGACGGGGCGTAAAATTAAATAAATTTTATCTCAAAATTATACCTGTATCTTCCAAAGGAAAAAAGAGAGAAAACTATGTCAAGGAGCGAGAGAGACTTCTCTTGACTTATTGTCTACGTGTTTGCTTGCCAATGGCATTTCGTTTTGACGAAACCTCGTGTTCTACAGTAACTTGGGTAATGAAAATTCTAATGCGGGCCATATTATATGTTCACGCGGGCCGCAGGTTGCCCAGCCCTGTTCTACTGCTTTAGCTCAAACTCATGTCTATGCTACAGACATACATTGCGACAAGCTATCCCATGTTTCCGTCATCACTCAAGAATCCCAGAAATTAAATGGAACTTACAGTAGCGTGAAACCACCAATGAGCATTTGACATAATATTCATTTTGGTCAAGGTATGGGCAATATTTTGTGCAAAACATTTATGTTTGCATTATGATCGCAAATCCTATACAACCAACGATCGAATCACCCAACTACCAAACACATGACTTCGTGAATTCTTCCAGCTGTTATTGCAGAGTTACACGCATATCCACTTGCATTTATGAAAGTAACAGAAAGATCCTGGGTGAAACTTAAATCGTCGGATAAATTGAAATTCGCTCTTACAGCAGTTTTCCTATCGTTGTCATTTCAGGAAACAACAACGTTTTGTAGGAAAATTTCAGATAATTATGTGCGCCAGGGTGCCAGAAGATTGTATTCTTCTTTTTGACCAGACCGCTCACTGCGACTAGACTAGCATTAGCTTTATGCACTCGTCGAACGTACAATCGCAAATAGGCTACAGGCAATGTGCTTCGTCAATACGCTGGTTGCGGTTTGTAGTTCTTTATGGGATTACTCTGCAATTTCAGCCACATTTAACAGACATTTTAGTTTCTTATCACCTGTGATGAAATATCCAAATTTCCTAACCGATCACCAGATAAAATATCAGTACCAGCGTTGTAAACAACTAGCTGTGGTTCGAACTCAGCAAGTGCCGATATCAGGTTTTCTTTGACAAGGTGTAGATATTCATCATCTTGAGTACCACTTCGTAGTTCAACTTTCCTGATAAACGCATTGATTCAAGTCAATTGTAAAAAAGTTGAATTTGATTAGATTTAGTTGTAGTTCCAAGCATGGGCGTCGGAAGGGGGGGAAGAATTTTGAAAATTTCAGCAAAAGAAGGTTGGTTGTTTTCTTAAAACAAATTTCACCACTTTTGCACCCCTACAAAAATTTTGGAAAAATGCCCTCGTGGCCCCCCCTGGAAAAAATTCTTCCGACGTCCATGGTTCCAAGTATATAGTTGGGAAGGGGAAGACTACAACAACATTCGCTTTGAATCAAAACAAGCGAAATTTGCGCTCTCAGAAAAAATGGATTTGTCCACAACAAATTTTAGCCGCGTATCACAAAACGAAAGTTATCCACGCTTGTATTAAAAACGCTCTCGTACATTTTCTTTTACAGGCTGTAGTACACAACGAAAATGGGTCTACACCAAGCTTCCGCAAGCATTGGCAACTTGTTTGTAGTTAATAATTACAAGATTATGTCACGATAAGATCAAGAAGTGAACTCCACAAGCCCACACAAAAGCAAATTAAACTTTGCTCAGAAGTTTCCAAAGCTGCCACCACATTCATACGTACCTGAATTAACATCCAGTAATTAGTTCGACGTTTCGCAATAAGTAATCATAAAACTCTATGCTAGCTTCACGTTGGCTATCATAGCCAAACGTGTCACACGATCGCACTTTAGTAAACCATTTGAGAATCACAAAGCAATGGTTGCGAAACTAAATCGTTGAAAATGAAAGGACTTTCTCGCCAGCTATTCATACAAACTGAGCGTTGGAGATTTCATGAAAAATGTGAATAAGGGTTTCTAGAATTTCAAGTAAACACGTTAACCTGTTAATCCCAGCTTTCGCATATCCATCTTGCGGATAAATATTTCTGTTGAATACATCCATGATGTATACTCTGTCGTCATTCATAAAATCCCGTGCATGGCCATTGCCTTGGTGTGCATCCAAGTCGACAATCATAACTTTTTTAATATCTTCGAAATGTTGAAACGCAAACTGAAATGCAATAACAATCTGCAACTCACTTGCAACCACTTGAAGTAGCGTACTGTGTTTTCAAGGAATCGCTTTATACGGGAAATGATATTACAGTGTAAAGCCAGTTCTGTAGATAAAAGAATTGGCCTAAAAAAGAACAAATTTAACACATTTAATGATATACGCAAGTTGTTGTAGCTTGTAATAGTTTTTAGTCAGTAGCATTACTTTGACAGAAAATGAGTTCGCTTTTGTAAACTACAATTCATTCATTTTCATACAAACTTGTCCTATGGGGATGGTCGCGGAGGCAGCAGCCTCCGCGAAACGAAGCACCACACGTTCAGTAGCAATCTCAGATAGTTCTGCTGGTTCCATACAAAGACGGGACCAAGCAAGAACGGAGATGTAGTCACTCCATCTCGTCCTTGGACGACATCTCCGCTACTTTACCGTTGGTGTAACCAGCAGGACTTACATCACCAATCTTTCCTTGGCCATTCTGCACATATGGCCGAACCAATGTAGCTGGGATCTCTCGATTCGGAGAAGAACTGGCTCGACATTCTGGGCTTTACGAAGCTCACAGAAGCTCTAGGCACTTTGTCACGAAGTGTCAAGCGTGAACTCTGCAAAAATCTCATCTCTAGCGCTTCGACTTGGGATAGTACTCCTTCAGTCATTACACAAGATTCATGACCATAGGTAAGGATCGGAACAAAGACCGATTTAAAAACTGACAGTTTGCGGTGACCAACGAGCGATAAAGCTTACGAGGAACTTCGTTTCCTTTACCGATCAGCGTTTCAATCTCCTTGTTCCGCCTTTCGTAACTCGTGAATGTCACCCCAAGGCTTCAACATCTCGACCTGCTGCAGTGTATTGTCGCTCACTCACAGGGTACACTTCCTTGGGTTTCTGGAGAGACAAATTACCTCAGTCATTTTTAGTGCTGAATTTCATTCTCGCTTGGTTGCACACGGCAGAAAACCAATTAAGTCCATGCTGATGACCCTGTTCAGAAGATGCAAGCAACACGAAATCGTCCACATAAAGCAAACAGCTGATCCCGCAGCCTCCTACGGTAACCTCATCGACTGGCTGTGACTGTCTATCAAATTCACAGACTTTGAAGAGGTGTGGTGAGAGCACAAGACCTTGTCGGAGTCTAACAGCTACTGTTAACGGTGATGATTTAACTCTGCCAACACGGATACTAACATCTGAGCAGGAATAGAATGATTGGATGACCAGTAACTGGCGGCTATCATCCGTCCCGCAACACTTCTCGAAGCTTTTCACGAGAAACCCGGTTGTACACTTTCTTAAAGTCGACAAAACATACATAGACGTTTTTAGCGTAATATCAAGATTCCTCGAAAATTTGCTGGAGAGTGAAAATTTGGTCTGTTGTGCTAAAGCCGAGACGAAAACCGGACTGGGTATCATCCAGCTTTGGTTCAATTATTTCGCGGCATCTTTTTTCAAGGCACCCGGCATACACTTTTCCAGGGAAGCTAAAGAGAGAAAGAGATGCCCCGGTAGTGTATGGGGATAATTACCCCAATTTTCCAGTCTTTCAGTGCCCTCCCAGAGCACCAGGCCACTTGATACACATGAGCCAGCCAAACAACTCCTTGATTCAAGGCGTTGATCATTTCAGGTCGGATTTCTTCTCAGTCTGCTGCCTTCTGTGTTTTGATTGATAGGAGGAAGACTTCAGCTGCAGTGATGGTATTTCCGCAAAAGGAACCTCGTATGTCCGATGGTGTGATGGTGACTGCGTTTAAAAAAATCTTTGAAATACTATCTCCATATCCAAGAATGTCCCTCTCATTGCTGAGTAAGACACCAGTTTGGTTTTTAAGGACCGAGAAGCAGCACGAGATTTTTTACACCGAATGGCCAGAAGGTTTGCTAGAAATTGAAATCCAGTCATGTCCGAAATTCTTCCAGGATTGCATTTTGGACTTTTTCACCGTGAAGGCTGAGGACTTTCGCACCTCAGCGTACGGCGAATGCAAAGAAGAGTCAGCTTTGTTTTGAAGCCATGCTTTCCAACATTACGCAGTTTGTGGCCGAAAAAGGGATCAAAAACATCGTCCACCCTATCCCAAGCAGAGTGATCGCGCAACACGCAGCCACCCTTTTCAGATGTAGTGATTGACGCGTGTCTGTGCTTGCAGTAGACTCAGCACGAGATCTCTCCTGCACAAATGTGTCCACAGCATTCCCGTGGTGTACCCTGACATCGCAAAGTTTGCTGTGTCATTGGCACGTCCGGTCTGTTCAACGGTATAATTTGGGCAGTTACAGCCATGAAATGCGCAAAATGAATCAAATCTATGGCGCATCAGTCGTCGTGCGCGTCACCGGAGCGCACTAGGGCTTTAGGTAGAGGAGCCGTTCGAAAAATTCGCGACAGTCCCCCCACAAGCTATGCACAGTTGCACACATGGAGACCCCACGTTGCGCCCACTACGCATCTGGGGTTGCGAATGGGAACAGCGCAGAATGCTTCTACTATGATAGGCTTGAAGGCCACGCGTAAACGGCAATCTTCTGGCTTTCCGTAAGATTGCAAACTACACAGTGTTTGAAAATCCTACCAGTGAAGTTTCTTAATGCAACAATCTCATTGTTTCCATCCCAAACACGAAGTCTTAATCCTTCAACAGATTATTGCAGGGTTTTGAAAGCTAGTATGAGGTGAGGGAAGATTTCCATTTTTAACCAGCTACTGATTTAAGTCTAAACTGTTCGAATAAAGTTTGGCGCCAAGTTTAGACGAGGGCATAGTGCCTCCGGTATAAATGGTTTCTGATACTCTCTCTTAATCAGATGAACTAAATTGACAGCTACGTTCGAGTATAACTGGTAAAGGCCAACCATTTTAAAATTTGAGCATTACACACGAATTGAATTATCGTACCGTTGATAAAATAGAGAAGGCGATTAACAATAAATTACTTAATGGTTTGTACTGTAAAGCAAAGCTAATTTTTCATTTTTCAAATGTAATTTTCAGCTGTTGACGTCATAGAAATAGTTTTATTTCAGCAGCGGAATTATAAACGCACTTGCCCTGAATTTCCCAAATTTCCTGCGGTGCAGAACATCACATTAATGCTTTATGATTATGCCGAATCCTTCGTCGAAACGTAAGCGTCGCCAGGTAGGCAATCACAAATCGGCAGTGCTAATGTTTGATCTTTACAGAATCACACGCTTTCATCAAAAATACATTAATGTACTCTGGTGTTTCACCATCATTTTAATGACAGCCCTTCAATCAAAACGAATTTATAAGAAAAATGATACTTCGGAATTTCTCTGGTTTTGCTGCGACATTACATTGGATGCACTACATTCTCACTAAAATGAATACAGACTACGAAGAGGCGTGGCAACATAAAACATCTTTGCCAGAGTCCAACAATCACGGCAAACATTTTCGAATTACGCTGTAGACAATATGATTTGGTGGTCAGTATGCTAACATTTCTAGAATAATAATCGTACAGTCTCGGACAGGGATCACCAACCTTTGTGAAACTGAGAATCACTTCTTGGATACCGATTGATGCCAAGGGCTACCAGTTTGATACTGTTGCGGCCGTGTGGCCCAACTATATGGACAAGTACGTACGGACTGGAACCAGTGCTTTGTAATAGACTGCTCATTGAGCCATCCGGCTGGGGACGAACCGTTCACATGTTCACACAGCGTTTTACGTAACACGTGACTCAATATTCACGCCGTTCGTTGAATGCGTTTTTCTGCTCGCCTTTCTGTGCATGTATTTACGACCTCGCCTTTCTGTGCATGTATTTACGACCTTAAAACCAGCGCAGAACTCGAGGCAATAAATTGTACAGTGTCACCTCTCAACTCCCCTGCCTGTTTCGTGTCTCTAACAGCCGCGAGCTTGAGTAACGCCTTCATCATCGCATAGGATAGCGGGAATCAGAGTCACCGCTCGTGCTTGTGTGTTACAGAGTGAGAGACACGTCAACAATACACACTTCTGAAATAAAGTTGATCAATTTATCTTTAAACACGTTATCGTTAATAAAATTAATGATACTCATCTCATCTATGTGAAGACACTGATCATATTAATAGTACATTAGACTCCGGTTAATACACCCACGTTGGGACCAGCCGATTTTGGATGTAATAAGTAGGGCAAACAAAAGTAAATGAAGTCAAAATTTTTCTGCCGTTTTGAAAGTTCATGAAACGTCCACAAACCAAATTTCACGCTCATACCATGAGGGAATCCCAAGTTATTACGTCAAAAGAAGTCAAAATTTATCATTAGGTCAAAATATATCGTTAGGTCAAAATTTTCTTGCAGCGGAGTTTTTTCCTCTTCATCGATACTTTATTGAAACCACAACAACAGAGATTGATATACTTTTGCAAGTTTAGTTGCAATTCTATAATAATCATGGGTATGTTGCGACTTCTGGCGTAATAATGCTGTTTTACCCACCACTGGACGATTGAATAGTATGTAGGATATGTATGGTAAGGCAAGTAACGTGGTCCTACAGTACTTGGTTTAGTAAATGTCCAATCCGTTATGCATATACTGCTTCAACTTTATGATGTTCTCAGGTTTGACTCTATACTGTAGTTATTTATGTACTTACCAATATATCATCATCAAAGTTAAACAACCAAATATTTTAAAATTTCGAAGCATAGAGTCCATGAATATGCTTCTGGGTTAACCTCAACACCTAAGGCTGAATTATTTTTGCAGTTGCAAACGTAGAAAATTTATAGGTCAAAATAAAGTCAAAATTTTTAAATTATAATGTCAAAGTTTTAAGTTTTTAGGTCAAAAAATTGCCATAAGCGGTGGTTGTAATAACCGATTTTCCTAAAAGTACAACTAAACAACTCTGGCGGGGTATATAAGTGATGCAATGGACGTTTTTCCCTGTATTTATTCAGCACCAAAAACGCTGCGCAAAGTGGTTTGCTTATGGGGAAACGTTTTTCTGAGGTGGTCATCTACTTCTGTCTTCAGAGCATTAAGCATGTCCATCTTCTCAAATGCTGTTCCGTCAAGTCCCAAGACCAGCCACTGAAGGCACTCCCTCATCTCTGAAGCTGATGGCCTATTCGATCATATTGTCACATACAGGAAGTTGTGGCCATTATTTGTTCACAGTAAAAACAGTTTGCCTTCATAGGGAATCAGAAGCAGGTGGATTAAGCAGTGGCTGGATGTATATATTAACCGGAGTTTTTATAATACGAAATGATTAAGAAGATTCCGTTCCAAGCGATTTGGATGTAGTAGTAGCTGGCTGTATTAACCGAAGTCTATTGTTTTTTCAGAACAAACCCGCAGGTCACCCACGTGTTTCTTGCAGGGGACCTGATGGCCGCAAGCACCTGTTGGTGACCCCTGATGGGTGTTTTTTTATAGTTAGCGGGTCAAGCTATGTCATAAAAGTTCAAAATCAAAAAGCATGCCAAATAGTTCTATAAACAAGTGATCTTGTGGTTACTGGCATCCAAGAAAGATAACATATCAATCTCAAAATTGTAAACAAAAGTAAAGAGTATTACAAACCTTTATCAGCAGAGTTATATCAGCATATGCACAAAAACCTCCACCACGGTCTGACGAACAGTGATGAAACCCTCCACCAATATTAATAGCCCATCCGTGATGTATAGCAAGTTTTCCAGCAATAATACTTCCACCAGTTTGGAAACGCAATGGACTCAAGATACTTTTTTGAACAATGAAGTTCGGAATCAAAGCAACAGGAGGAACTTCAGTGATTTGAGCGACAACAGCACTCCACTGCAAAAAACAGATAACATAATGTCGCATATAAAAATTCTATCACAATAAAAACAAGCCAATTTAATGTTTATTTGACATATTAATAAAGAAGAATGCACAGAAAAAACAATGAGTTAACAACAAACAGCTGTACATGAAAAACTGCAGAAGCATGTAGCTCAGTCTCACAGCTGATCTTGACATGAACAAAGCCGATTATAGTATGGCAATACATTGGCACAAACAGAAACACTGAAACCTTCTCTATTGGACACAACATACAATTATGTCAACAACATTAAAAACAGCACAATAGGATTAACTTTTATATCGAGATTAAACTACATCCCACTTTATACATTGTGCTTTTTCAAGGATTAACATATTCAAACACATAATCTGTTCTCAATCTAGGTCATCTCTGTACTGCACGAAAACTTAAAATCATATGTGAAAATATTATACATTGTTAATTTCCTGCTGCCTGGTAGTGGTATTTTGAAAAGACACAACACCAGATACAGAAAAAGTACTAGTAGCCTAAATAACAAAAATAGCAAGAAACAGACCTGCACAATCAACCACAACATGGAGGTGAACTTTCACACATTTAGTATAAAATGTCCAACAACTACTAACTTTCAATCTGTTAAGGTAATCTTGAGTATGAACCAGCAGCAAGTCTTCATCAGTTGGTTCACATGGAGATACAACCTCATTGGGACAAAATAGCTTGGCATCTGAAACAATGAAGCATCACAGAAAATGTTTCCATGTAAAAGAAACAACAGACCAAGCACATGCAGCACACACACATTACCTACTAGATATTGGTAGACTCTTCCCCACTTTCCTGAGTCAAATGGATGAAGCTTCTCAACCCCAAGAAATGAAATATTATAAACAGATGCATAGACTACAGGCCATCTACAAGACTCAAACGAAACCTCATACAGATTTGATGTTCTGCTGAAAAGAAAGCAAGTTATTTTCAACTGCTCTGAACTTTTTCAGTTATGCAATTTTTATCAAATGTCCTCTGCTTGGCCCAGGCTACAACATTTTTTCAAAAATAGCAAGGTGCAATCAGATGTTGCGAAAAGCATGAAAAGTTTTTTGTACTAATTTCTTTGCAACGAAAATTTACATGAATGTTCCTTATACCCACAGCATTAGCTCTGAAAACTTGAGGTCAACTGAGCAAGAAACATCTGAATTATTTAGCTTTGCATCAAACACGTAGGTTACAAAACTTTATCCTATACAGTACAGTGCAGTAACTGGTTGTGTAAAACATGGTAACTTTTTCCACACTAGTTTTTTTGCAACAAAAATTTAGACGTATTTTGCTTTTTTACAAGCATATTTCCATGACAAACACCAAAGTATATCAGGGCTTCCACAATGACAAAAAGGTTGAAGAGCACTAATGTAGACCATATCTGTTCTAGAATTTTCATTGCATGAAGATACATATACTGGTAACACAAATGATAAAAATCTTTCCGATATAATAAATTAGCAGGACAAACATAAGCTAGTAAGACTGAAGTATGTGGCACTGTTGCTGCTGTGGGCGTTTCCACCTATGGGTGTTGCCACATGCAATGCCCACAGGACCACAGAATATGACATCACCACACTCAATATTAAAAAATTATGCCAAGCCAACTGCCTCTAAGTCTAATCTTACCTTTTCTGAACATTTTGATTTGATTGAGTTGCTTTTTGAGAGTTTAACTTCTTGAAAAGACTCATATGTTCAACAAAAACAATTCAATAAAATATGAATAGAATTAATAAGCTAAACGCAATGCTAGTGCAACACTGTATAATACATATATAGCTTTAAAATGCTGCTCATATAATGGGTGTTTAACTGAAGTGACAAAAAGTAAAAATGTTACTGTTATAGCCCACTGATCCTTTATCAGCACATGTTACTGAGAATAATAAAACAGTCTGAACTTGAGGTGTAGACATTTAAATCATTTATTTACAAGGAAGTTGTCGAGTGAATACTACTGATTGCAACCTCTTGGTCAACGTGGCATTGAATGTGCAACTCAGCACGAATAAGATGTGTGTGAAGAATAGCATCATATGCAAGGGGGCACGAACAAGCAGTAAGAGTGATCAGTGTGTGATCTCTATTGTTGCTTGCTGCCAGAGTGTGATGCTTTGAACACTTGCTGCTCAGGCTTTCCGACTGCAATACTACTATAACCTTAATGAGAGTGGAAGTGAAGACTGGTTATGCCACCCACCAAGTGAAAAAATTTGATGGCACCTTGGTGCCATTTTCAATTGTGATACCATGGCACTGCAATACCAATTTTATTCCAGTGTCACTTTTCAAATGGCACTGTGACATTGCAGTTACATTTTGTGAATATGGTACCTTGACACCAAGGTGCTAGTTATTCATCATTGCCAAAGGTGTAGAGGTAAACAACATCAGTAAAACCACAAAGGGGATAGAGTTGATAAGTGTTTTCAACAGTGTTACGACAAAACAGTACAGGGATAATGTTGAAATGCATTGTTTGCACCACCAGCATGGAGATAAAGTTGGCTGTCATCTGTATTCAAATTTTGACACCATGTTGCCTTTTTTGTTCTGCTCTGGGGCTACCTTTTTTAAATGGTACTGGGCCAATTTTTGAAAATGGCACCACGATGCTAATCTTGTGCCATTTTCATGGAGGCTATGTAACTGAATTTACAATGTGGGTGTGTTGAATTCATTTGCCGAAGCTAAATGATAACGGGATTGCAACGTATTATGGGCATATTGAATTTTATTACTATTTTCCATAGGTGCTAAAATTGATTCCTCCATGGAATTGTGCATTATTTTGCAATTGGTGCTAATGAGTTTGCATTTGGGGATTTCGCCTGCATTTGTTATGTCATTGTCGTCCTTCAACAAAGCATAAAAAACTACATAAGGATGTTTAGCTTAATGAGAAACTTAACACTAAGTAATCCACATATAAAATGCATTGCACAAAACCCAGGCGTGGAATTGAAAAGGTAGTGTCTAAATGACTGCATCTGGTTTTATGCCACATACAAAACTGAGTTCGAGGCGTTCACATCACCATCAAACCACGCTGAAACACTGTATTTGATTCCAGACGTTCCCATGTCAGCGACTTCAGCATGTTACCTTCAACATGGTCAGGTGGGATGGTGACCATTGCTGCTGAGCATCAGCAACAGCTTGTTGAATCAGGTCTCACCTTGGTTGTATTGGTTTTGTCAGTGCAAAAGACACTTTTGATATTCTGAGTTCTGACACAAGATTGTATGTTTTCAATCTTTTTTGGGACTGTTTTTGATGTACTTTCTTAAAAACTTTTCAAAATTAGACACGGATTTAGATTTACGGATATGCATGAGGGTTTAGCGCTTAGGGTTAGGACTTAGGGTTGCAAAAAATTATTAGCCACTTAAATCCTTTGTTCTGAGAAGCAACTGACATGCAAGAAGTGGCCAGATGTTTCACAAACAGCAAGTTCGCTTGGTATGTTTTTTAGTCCTTCCAAAGCAAAAACCAGATATACAGCTGTTTGGACACTGCCAATTGAAAATGTTGCAAGTGGATTATTCAGCTTTTCATAGCTACAAAGGACCTGCAATTATTTTGTCCTTGGCTTGTTTGGAAGAATATCAAATGGATCACTACAATTTCTTTGTCGCAACAAAAACTTCTTAAGCAATTCTTGCTCATGATGGAACAAATCGTTTTAATAAGGTATACCTAATTTTTTTTTGCAGTGCCAACATTTCGATATCTTCCTTTCTTACCAGTGAAATGTTCTGCTTATTGGTGTTTTTTTTGGTGACAGAGGTTGACATCACTGTAAAAACTTAACTTACTCACTGATACTGAGATGTTTGTTAACAATCTTCTATACCTTAAAATAAATTAGATACTACTACATGACCTTTTAACATTATCATTTCATCATGGGAATATACTTTTGCCAGGTTAATTTGACTTTCTGTGATGACCTGAAATCAAACTGTAACCCTAACACTGCCTTTAAGTTGTGCATGGTGAAATGTGGCATTTTGAAGACTTGCTTTGCATTCGATTTGCTTGAACTTACCGATATACTGTCTACACATGCTGATTTCATTTTATAATACAGTAAGTACAATAGCATACATGCAGTAATAGACACAAACGATCCAAAATGGAGTCACAAACAAATGCAGCATATATCAAAAATATTAAAAAAAAAAAAAAGCAATAGACATCAACATAACACAGATGATGGTGGGCAAGCAATGGGTGAAGAGATGAGGCATGTACAGATGA
>Ga0210059_1009835_pt1 | contig 14853 bp, 12 predicted proteins | sample Ectturendosymbi2_FD_188042 | JGI IMG/M metagenome (GOLD analysis project Ga0210059, IMG submission 188042) | Ecteinascidia turbinata endosymbiont from Florida, USA - Sample 2 (SPAdes) (version 2) | ecosystem: Host-associated > Tunicates > Ascidians > Unclassified | place: Key West, Florida...
GTTAAGTTAGTGTCATTAGCAAACATGCGGACATTGAATTCACTTGCCAAAGCCAAGTCATTAATATAAACTAAAAATAGAAAAGGTCCCAGTGTTGACCCCTGTGGTACTCTACAAGTAACAAGTTTCTCATTCGATTTCAATCCATCAACAACTGTTTATTGATACCGGTTTGTTAAGTAGCTTTTCATAAGCTGCAGAGGCAATCCTCTTACTCCGTATCTCTCCAGTTTGCTCAGTAGGATTGTGTGATCAACGGTATCGAAGGTTTTAGCTAGGTCTAAAACAATTGAGCAAGCTATCTTTCCTTCATCCAGACATTGCACAAACGCATTACAAATACTCGAAACAACGAGGGACATATTATGATTTTGCTGAAATCCGAACTGTTGTGTGTTCAGTAGTTGGAAGCTTGAGAAAAATTGTTTAATTGATTGCAAAGACATTTCTCAAATATTTTTGCAAATGGGGACAACAAGGAGATGGGTCTGAAGTTGTTGCAGTTTTCTTTTGGACCACTTTTGTGTACCGGGATTACATACGCTAATTTAATATATCTGGAAAAACTCCATTGGTAATGGAATAATTGTAGAGATCACATAAAATAGGAGCTATAACATTTGCAGAGAGTTTTATGAGTTTTGCTGGTATGTTGTGTGAACCAGAGCTTTTTGATGAGTCAAGGCAGTTTATAATGGTTAAAATTTCATTGTGGGTGATTGGCATCGGAAAGAGATTTTGCGAGTTGAAACGAATTGAAGATTTGTAATGAATATCAGCATCAGTGGGTACACTAATGCTTGATGCCATGCGTGAGCCTATTGTGGAAAAGTAGTCATTGACGTAATTACAAATTTCATTGCCATCAGTGATGATTCGGCCATCAGTCGCAATAATTTTGGTAAGAGAAAAAGTCCTATTTTTCCTTCGTCTTAATAAATCATTAATTCCTTGCCAAACCTTTTTTGCGTTAGCTTTATTTGTTTCAAATAAATTGCTGTAACACAATTTTTTGGACTTTTCCTTCACATGAGTTAAACTGTTTCTGTCCATTTTGTATCGCTGAAAGCACAACGCCCAAGTCATCATTGTAAAACGTTTTCCAATCTATATGCTTTACATGAAACAAGCTCGCTTAATCACAGAATGAACTAAGCTTATTGTTTTAGATTTCCACACTTTAAAAACAGCACGCCACTGTACGTCACAGCACGTCACAGTACGTGACAGCACCTCACAGCACGTCATATTGTGAAAAACAAAAGCGATTACAACATTGAACGAGACATACTGTAAACTTACACTGCTGCTGAATGTCAGTTGAGGTACTTGGATCAAAGCGATGTTGTGCGTACGTTGAGAGACCAGGTAGTAAGGATGAGGAATGATACGAGTGGTGGCTGAAAGTTTGTTGAAAATTATGTAACAACTGGTAGAAGAAGGGCAAACTGTTTCAGAATAAGCTATTTTAAAATACAATACAGCAGCATGAAAAGAAAATTCTGGAAGAAATGAGTTAAACTGTTATTTGAAATATCGACAATACGTCGGCTTATCACGGCCAGCAAGCAAACATCTGACTACTGTAATGCGTTAAGCCAGGTAAGGTAACAAAATATTAACCTGTTTTTCAAAAATACGTAAAAGCATTTGCAGCTAAAGAACATGCTAAGACGGTTCTCTACAAATATATTCAATTCTAATCAGGGGGCGGATGCAGCCAATAAGGTTAGAGGGGGGAGCGATTTCAATAATATTTGGTGGTCAAGTCTCATAACGGCTTCGCTACTGTAATAGAGATGAAGTATACTTCACAGCACTGCCGTGACAAAACAATGTTCGAAAGAATGTCGCGAATGCTGTTTTCTGAATTGTAAAAAATCGTGATGAATAAAGTTACTTTCGTAGGTTTTATGAGGGACGATCCCTTCAATCGCTCCTCCCTATATCCGCCCCTGGGTCCAATGTTTGTCGACAGCAAACTGCCCTGAAAGTCTTAAAATTTGTTACTCGAAACACTTACGCCAGATCTGGACTGGGTTGAGTGGGTCTAGGGTTGAAGTGACTAATTCAATGCTGGTCGGCTGCAAACTGAAAATCAAAGGCAAATTTTTTGTTGAAGAAAAAATAACATAAAATGATCCAGGAATTCGATGCTCGCAAGCTTTTACTCACTCGATGACGAAACCAAGAGGTGCTGATAGAGATTGCATTGTCGCCAAACAGGAAGCTGATGTCACCACCCATTGTCTGAAAATATGAAATTTTATAATTATATCCGTTTTGTACTCCCTCTCGAAGTGTCGCGAGTGGTCTGCGGCGCCCATCTCCGCTTACTTGCGCCGTGGTCCACGAGGCTACTTTCGCAGTGAATGCTGCACTGGTGGCGAGTCAATGGCAGCACCGCGCGTGAAGCTTTCCCTTGCACACACTCATTAACGCTGAGCGCGAGGCTGGACATGCCGCAAGTGCAGCTTTTTAAATCTTCGATATGTCCCGACCGGGATTCGAACTCAACCACCAGCATGCTGGGGCATGCTGTCCTCTGCATCATTTGGCCAGTTTTATCCATCTTCCGCATAAATCAATTTCATGTTTGTGACGTTTGTTAACAAACGTATCACGTGATTGCAATTAAAAGTTTTGCTTGGTTGATCTTACAGGTAGAGTTTAGCTTGATAATAAACTCCATTTTCAATTTAGGATGTGGTAAATTGAGGGACTTCTTGAAAAAACTTTTATCGTAACCTTATCTAGACTTCAACAATTGACCTACTTTTTGGATAAATCACGTCGCCTTTTCCAAACTCACAGACGTGTAAAGACCAAAGCGCTCTGTCACATAGTTTGAAAAATTACGATCTGAAAAAAAATTCCTTATTATCTAAAATAGCTCATTTTATTGGCACATTCAGATTTGACTAATACCTGATTGGCCAGCTTACACTTGGACTAACAAGAAAAATTAGGAAAAAACTGGGACGTAGGTTCGAAAATTATTAAAATGTATACAAACGAAGAACAACTTTCAAAAATAAAAGCATTAAGAGCTTGTTCAATGAACACCTTTAACAGAATGTGAAGCAACATCTTCGCGAAAATAGTGAAGAATGAAGCTGGGTCAAGTAATCGTAGTTCGAGCGGTCGATTTGCTGAAAATATCGGAATTATTTCTGGCAAAACCCCCTCCGCCGCTTTTTTGACCAAGATTTGCAATTCCATAACTCGCCAGCAGATTGAGCTAGAGAGCTGTTCAAACCCTCCACAGACTCGGCAAGTCTTCCAGTTCAGATCGAAAAAAACGTTTTTTTGTTTCGGATTTGGGGTTCTCTTTGAGTGACGTCACAATGGGGCGTGTTTTCGACTTTTTGGCCAAGTGTACCTGGCTCCGGGCGTCAATCCAAAGAACCAGTGCTTTGGCTCAAGACGTTCTTGGAAACTAGGCTATTATCCGCGTCTTTAGAGTCCTTGTTTGGTTTGCTAGCGCATCTGGAAAAAAATTATGGCTCAAAAATCCCATTTTTAACAAAAATAAAAAAGTTACACAAATAGTATCATTTGCCATTTCAGGTCAAGCTTTGGCCAGCCATAACTCGGCAGCAGATTGAGCTAGAGAGCTATTCACACCCTTTAAAGACTCGTGAAGTCTTGTAGTTTAGAATAAAAAACAAAATTAATTTTTGGCCTTGGGGTTTTTAGTTGATGACGTCATGAGTGGGGCGTGTTTTGTGGTTTGTTTGATGACGTCATCAACCGATCCAATGAGCCGATACTATGGTTCAAAGTTTTATTGGATTCTAGGTTATGATACGAGTCTTTAGAGCCCTTGATCAATTTTCTAGCGTTTCTGGTGCCAAAATTATGGCCAAAAAATCCCAAATTGTTTACAAAATCCTGGGGGATTTCCCTAATTAATATTCGGTTATTTTGCCATAACGTTTGAATCAGAAACGCTACAAAGTCAATCAAACCCTCCAAAGACTCTTATTATAGCCTAGAATCCAAAAAAATTTGAGCCACGAAATCGTCTCGATTGGTCGGCTCCCAGGGGATGATGACGTCATCCAATTGTAAAAAATATGCATAGACATCCTCCCATAATGTAAACACAAACAAAAAACTTGACATCCCAAGCACAAAGTTTTTTTCTATCTGAACTACAAGATTTTCCCCATCCATAGACGACTTGAACAGTTCTCTTCTGCTTTCTCTTCTGCTCGATATGCTAGTGAGTTATGGCCATATATAATACAGGTATAATATACCCATCAGGGTCAGCGTTGGTGGGGCTAAGATTTTTGCTAATTTTTGTTTTTTGAGCCATAATTTGGCTTCAGATATGCTAGAAAGCCAATCAACGGCTCTAAAGACTCTGATGATAGCCTAGATTGCAAACAAACCTTGAGCCAAAAAATGGCTTCTTGGGTTGGTGCCCAGGGCCAAGTAAACTCGGCCAAAAATTCGCAAATACATGCTCCTATTATGACGTCACCCACAAGGAACCACAAACCCAAAACCAAAGAAATATTTTTCAAAGTAAACTAGAAGAGTTGCCGAATCCGTAGAGAGTTTGAACAGCTCTCTAGCTTCATCGACTGGCGAGTTATGGCGTTGCAAAGCTTGGTCGAAAAATTGGCCGGCGCTGGATTAGGAGGGTAGCAAGAGTTTCCTTTCTTGAAAGCGCTCACTGCCTGGTTTAGAAGAGAATTTTTCAGGGTTTATTATAAGATCTGACCTTTTTCGGAATTTTTTCAACAATTGTGTTTGTTTTGTTTTGTACAAACGCAACTTGTTGATCACTAAAGATGTAAATTATAGAAGCAGAGAAAATTAGCAAATGCTGCCGGTTACCATGTGATGCTTTTCGATAACCAGCTCCACCCAATCAAGTGAAAATTTATTTTATGATTAAAAGTGACGGCTTTGATCACCGCATCTTCACCAAAGCGTCGAATATCAAGGAAGGAGAAAAGTTGAGCGCAAGACACGTCCCACGATCGCCGGTAACTTACGAGCAAACTATGGCTCCGCTGCAACGGACCGCGTTGTTTCCACTTAACCTGATGAGTACTTGCCAGGGACGATCGTCGGCACTGGTGGCTGGAGTTCCTCCTGAAAACAAACGTTTCAGTTTACGATTACACCTTTTATTACCAAGCAAGGTATCACTTGGTCAATTTCCCAGTTGGATTAATTGATTAAATATCGTTTTTTGGACATAACTTGCCAACCTAGATGGCCAATCAAGACCTCTAGCGATGAGGATTTTCGCCTAGTTTAGTTTAAAAGAAAAAAGAAGTAAGTTGCCATTTTAGCTTTTTCTCAAGCTCTGATTACGTCATCCAAAACTCCTCTGACCTCCCCCAGTCCAGTGGCGATTCTAGAATGAAAAAACTGGGGGAAGGGCACTGTGGGGTCAAGAAAAAAAATCGGGGAGCCAACATAAATGTCTCTCGTACATGGTGACTTTCCGTTGTAATGAAGATTGATTTGCTATGATCAAACCTATCAAACCCAACATAGGCTTGTGAATATCGTCAGAACCGTCGCCAGAAAGTCTTTAAATCGTTTAAAATTGTGTTGGCTGAAAGTTATTTGCTGTGTATGTCAATCAAACGAACTTGAACGTGAAATTAAGCAAGAAAACTGTGGGGCCAAGCAGGGGTCAGCCAAAAATCTTGGGGGTCATGGACCACCCAGGCCCCCCTTAGAGCCGCCACTGCCCCAGTCATGACGTCACACCAAAAAAGTTCAAACCCAGCTGTTCTCTGATTTTTTAAATCTAAGCTAGGAGATTTCTGCATCTTTAGAGGGTTTGAACAGCTCTCGACCTCAGTCGGTCGGCAGGTTATGGCCGGACAAACTCCGAACCACTATACTGTCGTGACTTTGCAGTCCTTGAGGGGTTAAACCCAGAAATTTCAGGGAACTACTTAATGCAATGAAAAACAGGGCGAATGTTTCCAGATTTTGTGTAATACGTTACTGAGGCTTAACAAAAGATGGTATTGAAGGTTAAATTGCTGCAACTTTGTCGTCTTCAAATTACTTATTTTCCAGATTTGTTTGAATAAAAAATGTGCAAAAATCTCCATCAGGTTCAAACATGAAGTTCTCGTGGACTCACCGACGATTCTGGCGAGAATTCCAGTGGCGGAGGTACCGCAAGGAATATCGCTCATGCAGTCAGCTTGACTTGTGGTCGTCTTGGGATAAGCTGCAGTGGAAATGTGAACAATTCTCAGGTTAAGTGTTCTCAGGGAATTAACGGGAATTGGAGACAGTTTTACTTCATTTTATTATTTCGAAACTATCTTAGCGAGTGCAGAATACAAGAATGCAAGCCGTTCTGCAATGAAACTGATTTGCAACCTGCTTTCCAATTCGAACCTCGGAACTCTTTTCACATCACATTGCACTGCGTGATGTTTCGCGTGAAGATGTATTTTGCAGAAGCCACATAGTTCAGATAAAGATTTTCCTATTCGCCCGGGCATTGAAAAGAGTGGTCAGTGTTTTACCCTTGCAACTAAAATCTAAAAATTTTTAAAACGCATAGGTACCTGACTGCAGAAGAAAACACACAGATCTCACATTAAGTTTAAACATATTTCTCTGAAGAAAGAAGTTTGAACATAAATTCTACCTTTCGCGTAACAAGCCCCAACAGATGTGAACAAATTACTGCTCGAATCCCAGCAGCAGCCTGCGCTCTCGCATCTCTGCTTCAGAAGCACGTTGTTGTATCCTCCACCAACACCTCCCAAGCTTCCTCCTAAACCACCGAGACCGCCGAGACCGCCGAGGCCGCCAAGTCCACCGAGCAATGCAGGGTCTGTGAAACAAATGTTTTTAATCTAACCTACACAAAAACTGACTGAAAGATACCATGAAACAATTGTGTCTTCAAAAAACATGACAAAACATAAATTATCACTTGGTGAAAAACGATGATTAGTAATTAATTATATTTTTAATCCAAAACATCTTCATCGATATACGTTTTAGCCTGTCTCTATAATTATTGCAAAACCTATTTTATTTTAACTAACAAAAGTCATTGCAGAAGATTTTTTTATCCAAGAAAACGAATTTCCCTAGATACCAAACGCTGAGCGTAGATGGAAGCAGAGAGGCAACGAAGAGTGGAAAAATGACTAGAAACCAGGTAAAATAACTGCAACCTTGATGTATCTGTTGTTTTTATCACTTTATCTATCAGCTAATTTTTGTATAACACTTCTCAGAATGAACAACTGACTGAAACACAGTGTTGTTTGCGCCTAAACCTGTTGAAAACTGATTTCAATAGCAATGATGGTTTAAATAAATCCAATGCCTAAAACGTTTTTTATTTTCTTTTTTGTTTATGTTTTACCGTAGTTGAAATAATTGCAATGCTTATCCACAAGAGAAATCACTGTACAGAACTTGAAAAACTCTCACATAATTTGCAGTGAAACGTAAACGTATGCTTTTACATGGCTTTACTTTTATTTGTGGCATTAATAAATTGGAATACAATTTAGTAAATCAATTTCACGGGAGTGTGTCGCCGACTGTTTCCAACGAAATGTTTTCTTACTTATTTGACGAGGAACTGGAGCTGATCTGCTTGTCAGAACGTTGGTGTTTGGTGATGCTCCATTGGCAGAAGAAGACGAAGAGGCGGAAGAAGATGAGGAAGATGAGGACTGGGACGATGGAGACTGGGAGATGGTGGAACTTCTTCCCTGGAAAAGATTGTTGGAGAGGATGCTGCTCAGGAGATAGTTGTTTTGGAATCCTGAGCACTGTTTCCGGTCGTTCTTGTCAACAGAACATGTCTCTGCATATGAACAAACGCTTCTGATGGATCTTTTCTTCAGCAAATGCGGGTTGTTCATATACGACCACAGTTTTGTACTCACTTTCAAGAGGCCGATTTACTTCGGAAACCTTTTTAACCAAAGGGCATCGGAAGCACATTCCTCCACTGGCATAAATGCAACCCTGAAGATAAAAGCTTATTTTTTGCAATCTTTTCTGTGAAAAAATAGTAGCAACAGGAAAATAACGTTTTGACAAATTATTTTCAAAGCCAACAAAGACAGAAATAACGGTTTTCTTATTTCAGATGCTCAGATTGACTGGGTCCGCAGCTCTTTGCCTACGTCACAAACGCAGGAAGTGTTGCGTCATGTGCAGTAGGTTCGCAGATTTGTTCCAGATTTAACTTAATTGTTAGAGATTTAATTTAAAATAAAACTGTTGCTCCTTATCAGCAAAGTAACCTGCTTATTGCATTTTCTACATGTCACTCAATCTGCCGAATGAATGCAACAAATATTAACTAGCATTTGACAAAAATTAATAATATCTTTCTAAATAAATGCTTCATGGCATTCAAAAACAACGGCCTGTGCACACTTACGATGTTATTGCATTCTTGCTCTGTCTTAAGGTTGGCGTTTACTCCTACTTTGCAGTTGTATTGTATGTTGAATTCCGTTCTTCTGGCCAGGCATTGAGTCAAAATACTGTCAGGGATGAGAGCTGTGAAAAGATAGTTTTGGAAGAGGTGGCAAGTTTAATGCTTGCTGTTTCAAGCTGAAGTTGTCATACTTCCAAGATTTTCTTTAATCATCAGAAACTAATATAAAGAAAGTCCACAAGACACTTTGTTTGACAAGCACAGTGGTTTTAAACTAATTCATCATTTGAATATTCTCATTGAAATTTTGGGCATGCCAGTAGCAATCATAATTTCGATAATCGCAGAGTAACTGGGAAAGGTTTCTTGCTTGATTAGGTTAAGAGGATGCGTTTTGCGTGAGGAACAACTCGTAATGAAATCCAAGTGAAAGCTAAGCATTCGCAATAATGTTTATTGTACATCTTTTGAAAACACTGGAAAAGAATAAAAACTGGAAGTCTTGCGCAATCGTATAGGAAACATAACGCAATAGAAAAATTCATCAAAATCATTTGCTGATGGGTTGATATTGCGTAAATAATTAAAATACTTTGCAGTAAAAGCTTTTAAAAAGCTTACAAACCCAGGTCAGGTGGCATACCTGGATCCAAGGCTCCCGTAGCTTCGTTTGAAGTGTCCTCATCTGTTGTTGAACTGGTGATGCCCAGCAGCGGTCCGAGGGTATCACGGATAGAACCCAGTCCACCACCCCCTGCAAACAATAAAAGTTTCTTAAGTTTTTCGTTAACTAACTGTTGTCAGCTTGACGAGAACTGCAAGTCACAATTTTTGAAGGACTAGTACGTAATTTATCGAATGAAACAATCTTCGACTTGGATTTTCTGTTGCACGTTGTAGAAGTAAAAGCAAAACTAACGAAAGCGCAACACTGTTTTGGAGCATCATCAGCAACGCGACTCGTTTTTATTCTTTAACAAACACTTAAAATTTATATGCAAGGAATCAACCAGCTACTGGAGAGTTTTGCTTCTATACAGGGAGTCTTCACTTTTGAATAGAATGCTGCTATTTTTACAACTTTCTCTTGTTTTACTCTTGAGGTAAAGAATCGAAAACATCACTTTGTTTGATTAAAAATCATAATGCGTGGCATGAAATGAAGACATGAAAGAAATGAAGACAGAACAAGTGAAACAGAAAGTTTTGCTTCTACAGTTCTATTGCTATACATATAAATAGATAACGAAAGTTCTTCGCAAACATTTTGATTTTCCGCAAGTTTTCAAAAATGGTAAATATGATATTTAAAAAAATCTCCCACATCATATATTGGAGATGCAACGTTTCATGCAAACCCACATTTGATACAAAGTTTTTTGATTTTTTAAAGTGTCTTTAAAATAATTATCAGCTGTTTCAGGGAGCTGATGTATTACGTCACAATTTGTCAGTATCTTGCTTCCTATGAGGAAGAAAAGTTCAGCCCACGCTTTTGATTATTAACACAAATATATCAAGACATCCCATATACATGAAGAATTGGGTGAAGATCATGGTCGTGAACTCCAGGTTTTCAGTTTTCAATAAAAGGAGAATCGTTTTTTATTTCTGCTTAATACGAAACAGCAGAAACTACAGATACCAACCTGAGAGAAGAAGCAATGGATTACTGAGCAGTCCTTGGTAACATCCGTTTTGGCTGATAAGCCGGTTCCGCAGGAGAGCGGAAGTAGAGGATGTTGAATCAGACTTTTGACTGATGAGGAGTTGACAGAGCACTGGGTTATACTTTGGATATCTTGGGGGTTCGGGTTTTCCTACAAAATCTGAAACATTTGCGTTTACATTGACGTTTCAATCCTTATGGTTCTTTGAGATTAAATCACTTAGAATTTCCTACATTTTGTTTTTTAGCAAAAACATTAAATTACAAGACAAATTAAGGTTTTATGAATACTGTATCAGACCGTTAATTAAGTTTGTAACGTTTGTTGTCTACGACTTCTAAAATTATACCCTACTTAATACAAAAATTTTAAACCACGTATAGCGTATCTGAAATGAATTCTTCTCGAACTGTGAGCAACAGTTTTATTCTTACTGTTGAACCCAACAAGCGACGAAAGATGCAACGTACCTGGGATTAAACTTCCAACAATTGGAGGCGGAGGCGGTGCCTTTGGAGGCAAAGGTGGTCTGTTCAGCAGAAAATTTGAGAGGAGGCTGCTTGGCCCTGGAGACCCTCCGAGCAATGGGCCCAAAAGGCCTGATGGTGAAGCCCCTGGTCTCAGCAACGGCGAAAGCGCTGATGATGGTGAACCTCCGAGCAGAGATGCCAAACTGTTAGTGTTTCCCCCAAGAAGGTTTCCGAGGGAACCTGTACTTCCACCGAGAAGGCCGGGCAAAGGGTTCGGTCTGTTGCCTCCCAGTAGTGAAGTCAGAGCATTTGTTGATCCACCACCACCCAGCAAACTGCTGAGTGGATTTGTTGATCCACCACCACCCAGCAAACTGCTGAGTGGATTTGTTGATCCACCACCACCTAGCAAACTGCTGAGTGGATTTCTGTTTGCTCCACCACCACCCAGCAAACTGCTGAGTGGATTTGTTGATCCACCACCACCTAGCAAACTGCTGATTGGATTTGTTGATCCACCACCACCCAGCAAACTGCTTATTGGATTTCTGTTTGCTCCACCAAGGCTTCCAATTAAGCTTGCCAACTGATTAGTGCTTGCTCCAGTGAAAGGGTTGGTGGAACTAATTCCCAGAGGATTTTGATTTGCACCTAGAAACCTATTCCCTCCAAGACTTCCTAATTGATTGGTCGGAGCTGCAGGAGTTGCGGATGGCCGGTTACCAATTCCAACAGTTGGTCGGCCGTTCTGAGCAAGTATCCTCTGAAAAAATAAAACCAAGTGATTGAGAAACATTGAAAATATTAAAAATCCTGTTGAGAAATCCAACTTAATTTTAAAATCATGTAAGAGCTATAAAAATCTGATTGTTTTTTAAGTACAATCACTTGCGATGTGACATGAAACGTACAATTGCCGTTGTAAGTTAAACGTTTCCACAAATCTGTAAATTCAACGCCAACTAAGTCAGTATGTGGATGAACCTACGTTTATTTCAGCTTGAACCACGTTGTTAGCATCAGCTGGAGACATTGTGGTGGAGATTTGATTGCATTTGTCCAGAGAACTCTGGAAGACGCTGTGCAGCTGTCAACAAAACATACCGTTACATAAAAATGCAACATGGAGGTTTACCAAGAACTTTGACACCGTTCAACAATTTCAAAACAAAAAGTAATGAAACCAAAGCACCTGTTGTATTTTTCGTAACTATTCAACGATTCCACGACCAGTGGTGTGGGAGGTGGGGGTGCAGGGGGTGAAAGCGCACCCCCAAAAGTTTTGATTTATTGAAAATACGGACAAAATCCCTGAAAATCCGGGCAAAATCCGTGAAAATCTTAGCAAAATCTATGAGCATGTTCGCAAAATGCCTGCAATTCTGGGCAAACTACATGAAATATGGATAAAATGGCGCCCAACGTTGTTTGATTTTGAAAAATTGGCGCCCAAAGTGGAGAGAATCACATTAAGACCTTTTTATCTTTCTCATTTTGGCGATCATTCCAAAAACGATGAAATACTCGCAGAAAGAGTTGCCCGAAAACTTTGCGGGCAAGTTTGGGGAAGTCCGAGCAAAAATCTTTCGCACCCCCCAAAAGTTGCCTGCTCGTACACGACACCTATGTCCTCGACCAAGTCACTACAAGTCATGTTTGCGCTTCAAGTACACAACAAATAATGCATTTCAATTGACAAAGTTTGAACAAACAGCATAGCTTGTGCGAAAGATGGCCAAAGCAGTCACTTAATCAAGCCCAGCCTATAATGACTGTCAAATTTCAATGGCACAGGTGAAACACAAACAATGAGTTCAAAACGAAAAAATAAAAACAGAAAATGTTCTCGGTTAAACCATTCAAAAGCATCTTACAAACCACATATATATATATCACATAAGGGTCAATACCCATTACCTAGAAAGCAGTCGCGGTTTCACGTGATAGGAAAACATATATGACGGTAACGCTTTAATCTTATTGGGAATACAAACCCATCCAACAAACAATATTTTTTTGCGATAATAAGTTATAACACCCTTATGATGGAAATTTTCTGAAACTTGTTGCCTTGTGCCATAATCATTGATGCTGTGCAATTTTGAAAAAAAATTATCAAAAAAAGAGAGCAAGATCATTTTACTTGTACATAAACTTTTCCAAGTTCATTTGGTACAAATCAGAACAAGAAACATTTAAATCATGTAAAGCCTAAGAAACGGCCATTTTCTTAGCAATGGGGCAGCGCATGTGGCAGTGAGACAGCAATGGCAGCGAACTGTATCTAGCGATGTGGTTAATCAAATTACCAATAGAAGAAAAATTCAAAAATTATGACAATGGAAAAAAGTACTTTTTCTGCATACAAACAATATGGTAAACAACAGTTGTTCACGATAGACCAGGGGTTCCAAACCTGTGGTACGCATACCACTAGTGGTACGCGAAGATCTTCCGGGTGGTACGCGAGTAACTTCCATTTTTTCACAAAAACCTGGATTCACTGCTTTCTAGTTGACGTACCAAGCTTTGTTTCCAAATAAACAAATTTTCCTGTAGCCTGCTATTCCTGTTTTATCGCAATATTACGACTTTGGATGCGTTGTTTGCAAATTAACGCCACGCATCGACCAATTGGTGGAAGGTAAACAGTAACAAAAATCTCATTAAATTTAGTTGTGGTCTTTCACTGTTATTTTAAAAGGCATATGATTCTTCTGAATAAACTAAGATTCGCTCAAATTAGTTGTTCTGGAAGAAGTGGTACGCGTTGACAATACGGGGTGCCCAAGTGGTAGGAGATCGTTAAAAGGTTGGGAACCCCTGCGATAGACGAATATTCTCTGACAGACCCTTTACTTTGCCTAAATATTTTCATTATCAACAACACAATGCCAGTCACATTTTTTAACTGAAACTTTGTAAATAATCATTTCTTAGTCCTCCACTCTAAGCTTTGATCTGTTTTTTGCTGTATCTTTCGCGGGAAGTGTTTTGTAAACCTGCAAGTTTTACATACGATGGTGCCTTGTAATCGGCAGCAAAGAGTTCAGCTGTGTTGTTGTTTATGTTGATGAAGACGCGCTTGATTGGTTCGTCAAAACTTAATAAGCACTTTTTTCCAAGCATTGGTTGGTTTCACTTCATGGCTTCAAACTTGTTCAGTAGGTAGCAGCAAAACGACACTAGAACGAGTGTGTAATATTACAAAAACTCTGATAGCTTGAAATTCTTTCACGCAAAGTGAAAGGTTTGCTATTTTAACGAGGTTTGCTGAGAACAAGCTGTAAATGCAACAAGCTACGCTCTCACGTTCTGAGGAAGTCTTCCATTTTTGTGGAAAGTACAGAGCGCGATGTTTTTCTGTTCCTGGGTATAAACAGTTGGTGGTGGACCACCAGGAGTTTGTTGACTCTGTCCTCCGAAGTTCCCAGCCTGGACATTAGTTCCAAGAGCACCTTGACCTGCATCATCGATTGGGTTTGCTTTTCAATAAAACTTAATTGTTTTCTGAGTAGATAAAATCTATTCAAGATTTTGATTCCGTTTTTTCCAAAAAAATTTCAGTTTAGATAATCTAGAAAATGTTATTGAAAGAAATAAGAATCTGATCGAATATAGTTGTTTGCACTTGACGCACCTGGAGACACTCCTGATGCCGGGGAACCGAACCCTTGACCTTCAACTTGAATTCCCAGTTGGTTGAGCAGATTCTGGAGATTTTTTGGCCTGGTTACTGTGACAGCTCCCTCTGTGGGAAACAAGTAAATTGGTTGCAGACTGTAAACACTGGTGTGACGCAACTAAGTGTTGGTTTTCTATCTTGCAGGGTAAACAATGAAAAAGTTCAATGCACAATGTTCGTTGATACGCCATTGTGACGAAATTCACACCTCATGCTACCCAAATAATTGGTTGAATTGAAAATGCGAACAAGTTTCTTATTTTCTTGAAATGATAAGATTGCTCTGCAAAGCATGCAACAAAATGTGAAAAACTGTTTTTAGTGTTAAACTGCAAAACTATACTAAACGTTTTTCAAACTTAAATCCATGTATTGTACTCACGCGTCGGTGCTTGAGTCACTCCTGGCGCTTGAGTTGGTAATACTTGAGGGGGGGCAGTTGCTGCGGTGAGGGGATTGCCAAACTGTTGTCCAGCTCCAGGGAAGCGATTGGGGGGTTGATTAGTGGGAACAGCCCCAAAGGGATTGATGGCACCCTGAGGGGGACTGAACCCGAGCAAATCTGATGTTGGGCGGAATACGGCTGTGAAAAAGAGCATCCAGCAAATGAAAACA
>Ga0210059_1009837_pt1 | contig 14852 bp, 11 predicted proteins | sample Ectturendosymbi2_FD_188042 | JGI IMG/M metagenome (GOLD analysis project Ga0210059, IMG submission 188042) | Ecteinascidia turbinata endosymbiont from Florida, USA - Sample 2 (SPAdes) (version 2) | ecosystem: Host-associated > Tunicates > Ascidians > Unclassified | place: Key West, Florida...
TAATTATATTGGTATATTTGGCAATATAGGTAGCTGGTTGATATTGATAGCAATGTTGGTTTGGTTTTGAGATGCGACACAGCTACTACACAGGGAGCAAGTTTGGCAGAGTTGGATCCCATTAGCGTAACATCAGCTATTTTTAATAAGACTGTTACCAGTTTGCAAGTGTAAGTATCACTTAAACACGCATGGAAAAAGTGTAACAAAGGTCATGGAAAAGTCATGGAATGTCATGGAATTTGGTTTTGAAAATTGTGTGGGAACCCTGTAGTTAGATGTTACTGTTAGAAGGGTCTCATCACTGTTGAAGTAACACCACTGAAAGTAACAAGCACAAAATTTTAGAAATGCCTGATTTATTTCAATTGTCAGTTGCCAAATTTATGTACTCCTTTTCTAATGGTGGATTACCTCATCACTTTGATAACTACTTTGCTGAGATTGCATCACTGTCCCCAAATATCAAACAAGACTTGCTTCTCTGCAAAAATTAAAATATTATTTACCCAGAATGAAAACATCTCTGGGTCAGCTTTATCTAAAGTATATTGGTCTAAAAATTTGGTCTAACATTCTGGAAAAATTGAAATCATCTTCGCCTTATTCATTTGGCAAAAAATATAAAAAAGTCATGCTATCTTGCCAGACTTCCTCTTGGTCTTCGTTTTATATGCTTGTCACATTCTGTTTGATCTTCGTTTTATATGCTTATCACATTCTGTTTGATCTTCGTTTTATATTCTTGTCACAATCTGTAACATTGCGCTGATACCATTATTTCCACTCTTATCTACCTCTATAGTTACTCACACCACCCCCTGTACTAGTGTACATAGGCATGCTTTTCCCCACTGCTTTTTGTTGTTGTTTTTAAGCTTATTTCACCTGACGTTGATTTGACGCTTTTTCTTGTTACTTTTATTACTACTTGTAAAACGTCTTCAATTAAAATTTGGTTTGTGTTAGCATCAGGGCTGGCTGAGAACTTGACCCAGGTGGTCTTTCGCCAACCCTTTGTCATTCAACATGTTAGAACACGATTACTAAGCTGCGAAACGTGAAATTTTTTATTTTTTATATTTTTTCATCACTATATAATCAACTAGTGATATTTGATGGTATTGTATTTCCTCTTGCTGCTTCGTGTTATTTTGTGACTTGAGTCACAAAAATTCGTGATTATACCATACCATCATGGTAGTACAATACTTTTGTTGTTTAACCTTGTTGTTGAAGTGTGTAGGCTACAGTGGGGTAACCACTAACCAGTGAGCAGACGATTTTCACATAAACGCTGATATTTTTCTAGGCAACTTATACTGTAATTACAAAATTTGTGTCAAATGATTATAATTTTAATGCCCTATACAACTGTATTTTTTATTTGGCGGTGTCTATTTTGCTGCCAGGATGGCAGCAGCAAAAGGCTTGGTAGAAAGGAAGTAAATATAATTAAAAGATCAACCTACGACCTAACCTTAACCGTAGCCCTAAGCTAACCCTGATCCTAACCTATCCCTAAGCTAACCTATCCTTAACCTAACGCTAAGCTAACCTAATGCTAAGCTAACATTAACCTTACACTAAGCTAACCTAACCCTAATTGTAACCTACCTATGTTACCTAACCTAACAACACAAACCCGTAAAGGTAACACCTAAGTAGAGCCTGGAAACAAGCAAAGAAAAAAAGAAAGTCGGCAAGGCAAGAGTTGAACCACCGACCATTGGCATAGCAGCCGTAACACCTAACCATTACACCACGAGCAGGACAGTGTGTTCCTGACAAAGTGACCTTTTTCTTTGTATTGCATCATGCCACGAGACTGAATGTTTGACTGGCAGCACAGTATCTCCAGCCTATCTGTTGCCACCAGCATCTTGGCAGTAAAATAGACACTACCGTTTTATTTTAGTTTGCTTCAAAGTATTTTCGAGATATTCTATGCTAAAGAAATAACATGTGCCACTTATGGGCATCAGATAACGACTGAGCTGAGGTAACCGGTGCGTGACTTAACGTTTTGCTTGTGCAGATGACGTCACATCGGCAAAGAAAAAGCCGAACAATCGTTTTTTGCCCGATCGGAAAGCATTGGACTAAAAGTAACTAGTGCTCGATAAGAGGTTGTTTCACATTGTGACATAAATTAACCTTCATAAACACTGAATTAACGCACCAGTTCTCAATTCAGCTGCATTCGGACATTGTCATGGGAAAGCGTTTTATTGGAAAAAATGGAGATTTTTGAAAGGCATGAGACGATTGATGTGAGCGAGTGCAAAAAAATTTTTTTTGTGCAGTCCAACATTTTTCTTCTGTTGTTTGGTGCTTCTGGGTGATACAAACAACATTGTGTAAGTCACATATGACCCATGTGTCTAGGCTTGGCACATGAGTAAATTGTAGGTTTCTGGTTTGTCTCGGGCACATGATCCATCATCCATATCACATTATTAATCAAACAGGTGCATGCAGATGAACTTGTGAACAACCGTTTAGTTAGGCTATAGGTAGCTTAGAAGTAAGCTGAAGCATAAAATCATTCGTCACACTAAGACATTTCTGACGAGATCTTCAATGCATTGCTTCCTGTCCTAACGAAGAAGGGTTGGTGCACTGAGAGTTGTTTTAAAAACCAGACAATTAGTGTTTTTTCTGACTCAAAGCCAAACACATGGAAAGCACTTTCAAAGTTTACCGATTGGAGAAAGCGAATCCCGCAATGCTTGCAGATACTGCTCCTCGATGCAAAACGCATTGAAAATGACGTCATGTTGCCACGCATATGGCATGTTGCTGATTGGCAAAAAACAGGTTAGGAAGAGCTCTAAGAAAATAGAAGAAATGGATGTTCTAGAGCAAGGAGTGGATAGAAATTTGGCTGGCTGGTAGAAGAACAAGAGTGTTGGTGAGCGAAAGTTTGAGGTCATAGGAAGGAAAATAAAACAAAGAGAAGGAGAATCAGTGAGACCGTGTTTGTCAAGGTTTGTATGGAAATACAGCTGTTTTGAAGGTTGTAGTACGTATACAATACAAGCATTAGCATATCTTCAAAAAAACACGTTAGAACGAGATGAAATTTTTTTTGCACATTTGTATGCAAACTGTGAAAAGACTGTGTAAGTAAGAAAAAAAATTTTTAACAGTTACGGAAATATTTCAGATGTCCGCTATAGGTCCTAAATTTTCACATGTTCGTCAGTTGGTTACCCCACTGTAGATTAGTAATTATTTAGAGTGTGTGTCTAGGTTGGAGTAAGTAGCCGGCAATGGCTACACAAGGGTCAAGTCTTAGACCAGTGGTTCCTGACCTTTTCAGTGTCATGGAACCTTTTGAGGATTTGGCTAATAGCTGTGGACCTGTTTTTTTTTCACTGAGACATTTCGGTGATTTTTTGCTAGACATGTTGCGATCGGAAAGCCGAGTGGCATGTGTGCAAAACTTTGCACTGTGGCAGCAAGCAATAATAGACATCACATGCTGCGATCACTCTATTATTGCTTGTTCGTACCATTTATATATCATATGGGTGTTATTCTTTACGCACATTCCGTTTGTGGTGAACCGCACATTCAGCGCAATGCCAACCGAGGGGTTGCAGCAACATCCCCTCCTTTTTACAATGAACCGCACTGATGGCACATTCTTTTTGTGAAGTCTGCACCTGGCACCAACTTCACATCCTGGTCACAGTTCCATTTTTCGCGATCGGAAAGCCTGAGCGGCATGTGTGCAAAGCTTCATACTGTGGCAGCAAGCAACAATAGAGATCACATGCCACGATCACTCTATCATCCCATGTTTGCGCCACTTATATATGGGTGTTGTTCTTCGTGCACATTCCGTTTGTGGTGAATCGCATATTCAGCGCAACGCCAACCGAGGGGTTGCAACGGTCACTGAAATATTTCAGTCATTTGACATCACTTTGTCTCAGTTTTGTCAAAACTAACCATAACAGTGTTTTTTTAGCCTATATTTTCAGACATTCTGACCAAAATGACAAAATTTGTTTTGGTCATTTCAAAATCATTTCAGTCTATGACTGAAAAAAAACAGCTGTGGACCCTTGTGATAAATCTATTTAATTATTAAATATTAAATTAATACTGTAACATGCAAGTGGTCTCTGATAAGAAAGGCTATAACGCACTTTGCACGCTAAAAGTCATGAATGTTTCATGGAAATCACACCACATAACATATTGACATTGTTGCATTACAATTGAAATGTCTACTGAATAGAATTGCGTGCAGAAAGCATTGCTAATGGTGGGATAATTGGAACTTGCATACTTTCGATGAAGTGAATAAATAAGTGGTGGTTTTCATGAGCTAGATCTTGTGTTGGCCTTTAGCCTGGAAAGTTGCGCACGATTCGTTCTCTTTTGCAAACAAGAACACCATGATCGGTAGTTTGATATTTTGCTTTCATCTTATACAAACGAAGGCCATGGTGGAGATGGACTCCTAAAAATCTGTCTGTGGACCCGCAGTGTAAAACCACCCACTGTCCTAGACCTAGGTGGCCCACAACATCAAAACCAAAAATCCTAGCATAATACAGTACTGCTGGCACCAGCAGTGAACTGAATATGCAGACAAAAGTGTTAAAAGTGGAACTAAAATCTACCTCACCTCCGACTATGGTTTCGCAAGCTGACTTGAGGGTCAAATTCTAGTTGAGCACCAAACCAGAAAGTAATGTTAATACTAGACATGTTGGTTGGCTCATTATGATATACTGACAATGAACATATGCCGGAACAGGACTTTTCGGTATGAGCCATTTTGGTCTGGGCCGTTTCGGTCTGGGGACATTTCGGTCACAACATTTCTGCACATAAACAACTGATTGCATGTGTTTATATAAATGATTATATAGGCAGGCAAAATCTCACGCTAGCTGGTGGTATACCAACTCCCTTTTAAGGAGTTATGATTGCGATTAAATCTGGATTGTAATTATGAGTTTAAAGTGTTTGTATTTAATTTAAAACGTCAATAATGATTTAATTTTCTTGTTGATAACAATGAAAACCATATGTTCATGCTGATAAACTGCTGGATCTTGGATCACGTTTATCGTTATCTTTAATAAAACCTTTTGTTGATTTAAGTACGTTTGCATTAAAAAGTGAACATAAGATTTCTGCAAGATTTCGTAGCCTGACTGAAATGTCTCGAGACCAGAATGACCAAGACTGAACCGCACATTTAGCGCAGTGCCAGCAGAGAGGTTGTAACACTACCTGTAATAGTATTATGATACTTTCATATCTATTCTTACCATGGACAAGAAACACATGTATTTTGAAGACCATTTATAATTTAGTTTCACCTCAATATTTGGAAAAAGCACAGTGAAGCCACAGTGTGTTTTGTGCCAACATTGTTATTGGTGCTGATGCTGAGTTTGCAAAACTTTAAAAGTCCATGCAGCATTTAGAGCCAAAGCTTTCCAACACGTCACAAATAATTTATTTGAGTTTTAAACCAGTTTTTGTGTGAGCTAACCTACTAGCAGTTTATTGTTGTGAAGTTGCAGTCAACATTCAGGAGAAATATATTGCAGTGGTATAAAGATTCTCAGTGCTAAGTCTCTGAAACCCTCCAAATTGATACAACATTTAGAGTCAAAGCATTCCAAACACCCCACAAAAAGTTTAGAATTCTACCGATGCCATGAAGCGAGTTTGAAATGCCAAAGACTTACCTTACCAGAAGGTTTCACCAAAAACATAGGCATCATATGAAGTTACACTTGAAATTGCCAAGCCAAAAAAATCACACGATTAGAGAAACGCTTGTAAAACCCTGTTTGTTGAAAACAGTAAAGCTAATATTTTGATAAGCTAATGAGGCAAAAATTAGACAAATGTCTCTTTCCAGTAATAGTATTCAGAGGTGCATTTTAGATATGCTGGATGATGTGAAAGACCAGGTGATAAATGAAAGCATCTCCAATGTTTTCTTTTGAAGTAAATGGGACAACAGATGTTACTTCATGTGCTCAGTTGCTTGTTTTTGTGTGATATATTCATTCAGGAGATATTAAAGAGGAGCTCCTATTGTGTATGCAACTGTAACAAGTGCAAATGTTCTAGAAAAGTAAAAACTTTTTTGATTCTGCAGAGTTGCAGTGGAAATATGTCTGTGGGGTTTGTACTGATGGAGGTCCTGCAATTATGGAATCACGTTCAAGCTTTCAAAAAAAGTTTAAAAACTTGTTCCTAAAGCAAAAGGCACACACCTGCGTCATTCACAGTATGTGCACTTGCTAGGAGAACTTTACCTACTCCTCTTAAAAATGTGTTGGATTCCACGATAAAAATATCTATTACATCAAATCTGGAAGCCTTAACACCTGCCTGTTTTAGAACTCTGGAAAGACATGAATTTGACACACAAAATTCTTCTATTCCAATCTCTGTACACTGGTTATCAAAAGGAAACATTCCAAACTTTGTTTGTGCGATGAAGGATGGAATAAAGTTATTCTCAGAACTGAAAACAAACGAGTTCTTGTCTTTCATTAGTGACAAGATTTGGTTAAAAAGTCTTGCTTATTAGGCAGAAATTTTTGAAAAATTGAACAACTTAAATCTGAAGCTACAATGAAAGGTTACTCTTGCTTATTTGGCAGAAATTTTTGAAAAACTGAATAACTTATATCTGAAGCTACAATGAAAGGTTAAAACATCATTCAGCTTCACGACGAATCTGCAAGCATTTTATTCGAAGTTGCAAAACTGGCATCATAAAAATCATGTAAGGAAACATTGCTATGTATGAGAAATTGTCAAGTGCTGTGGACAAAAACTGAACAACTTGGTGAGAGTTTGACGACATCTATAATACTAGAGCACCTTTAATCTCTTGAAATTGAGTTCCAACAATATTTTTCTGAGCTCAAAGAGGATGCACTTGTACGAAATCCGTTCTCTACCTCTCTAGTTATAGCCAATATTCTCGATGCATTACAGGACCAATTTTATGATCTTCGGAATGATTCATCAGCATGTGATATTGTTGATCAAATGTCACTTTCTCGGTTCTGGTGAGCTGTGCATGAATCATACCCACAACTACCTGAATTGACTTTTAGTATATTGCTTACTTTGCTACAGCAATACTCTGCGACAGTGTTTTTTCAGCTGTAGTTCACATCAAAATGAAGGCATGAAATCAAAGGAAAGTCTAGGATGAAATCAGATTAGCACTATCAAACACTCAACCACGAATTTCAAAGTTGGTCATACTGTTGCAAAGTTAACCATTGCATTGAAATTGTTCATAAAATTCAGGTTTATGCATTTTTAGCTGATGTCATCGAACCCTGAGTGCCAATGCCATGAGCCAATTGTTCGACTTGTATTTTTAGTGGAAACTAGGCTGTAATACAAGTCTTTAGAGCCTTTGATTGGCTATCTAGCATTTCTGGTTCAAAAGTTATAGCCAAGAGCCACTTTTTTTACATACCACATCTTTTGAGGGTTTGAACAGCTCTCCAGCACAGGGTTGGGCAATTGGCTGATGAGTTATGGTGGTGGAAAGTGACACAAGAAAAGTGGCATTCACAGGTATTACAGAGAAATATACTGGCTCCTAAGGTGTTAAGTTTTAACAGTTTAAGTTGTCCACAAAAAGATTATTGCGCCATTATGCATGGCTTGTTTTTACCCAAATTTTTATAAACAAAGTTTTCTGATGAATTCGACCAAAGTTGTAATGATAAACACATACTATGTTTATTTAATATACTAAGTCTGGTTTGGGCTCAGTATTTGTGCTTAACCACTAGAAAAAAAATATTGAATCTGGTACATCCCTAATTAGTACTGATACAGGCAGTTTTTGGTAGACAAATGAAGATGTTAACATGTTTGCTGCCAGTGTATGGGTATATCTTACATAGAAATTCTGCACAAGCCACTATTTTTGCGCCATTTTGCAACTCCATAACTCACCAGTCAATTGTGCTAGAGAACTGTTCAAACCTTAAAATATGTGGCAAGTATTTTACTGAAGTTTTTATTGGAAACTAGGCTAGAATCTGAGTCTTTAGAGTTTTTGATTGGCTTTCTAGTGTTTCTGGTTCAAATGTTATGCACTAAAAACAACAAATTAATTTATTATCTAATCAGGGATGAATTCGTTTGTTGTTTTTAGGCCATAACTTTTCAACCCGGAATCCTAGAAAGTCAATCAAATCAATATTGCAAAATGCAAACAAGTAGCTTTATGCAAAAAAAGTGGCTTTTTGGCCATAACTTCTGAACCAGAAATGCTAGATGGCCAATCAAAGTCTCTAAAGACTCGTATTTATACAACCTAGTTTCCACTAAAAACTTGAGTCAAAAAATTGGTGCTTGGTGTTGGAACTCAGAGACCAGTGACCATGGCCAACAATGTGTAAACATACTTCCATTGTGATATTACCCGCAAAAAAACTAAAATCCAAACATTCCAATTTTTTTAAATTCTAAACTAGAAAACTTCCTGCATCTTTAGAGGCTTGAACAGCTCTACAGCTAAATTGGTCAGCAAGTCATGCTTGTGCAAAAAGATGCAAGAAAAGTGGCTCACTTGAGATTTCAAAGTATGAGTATATCATACACCAGCTCCCAATGTGTTAAAGATAAACTGTTGCTGTTGCTGCTGCATAAGCCTGCAGGACAGGTTGCTGTTGCATGAAAAACAAACTAGGCTTATGTAAGATTTATTGAAAATGCAACAACAACAACAGCTTTACGTGATGTTTTTATGAAGAAACAAGTCTCTCTGGTTAGCAAACAAGGTGTAACCATGGGGTAGCCAAAAGGCATAACTGTGTTGAATCAGGCTCACACATGCCAAAATGCTGGCAGCATTCCCTCTAACCACTGCTAAAGATAAGCGCTGGGGCAACCAGTGTTCTTGGGAACACCAATCATACCAGCAGGTATTTTTCACAACATGGTTTAGAAAAAAGAGCAATGGAATTTCCAAATGTTGTCAATTGTGCCTGGTTGAAATATGTAGGTGTTTACGTAGAGAAGCCATTGTACTCTGCATTTTTCCAGGGAAGGCTTCCAACCAAGCACATAGTGTAGCTCTCTTGTGTCAGGAAAGGATCTTCCACAAGATGGAGCACTGAGAAAAGCAAATCTCTGCAAACAAGGTCATCCCAGACTTATTGTATGTCTGCTTATTCTAGCCTGCGTTTTTTTGCTGAGACATTTCGGCCATTTGTCCCATAATAGTATTAAAACTTCCCGTAACAGTATTCACTAGCCTATGTTTTCTGACATTGTGACGAAGTCGACCTGATGTTTTTCATTCATTTAAAAAAAAAATTGGTCCATGACCAAAAAAAACTAGATTCTGGCGACGGTTCTTGATGTGTGTACCAGGATACAACGACATTACTTTTTTCCCCATGAGAGGGTACTTTGTTATAAAAGAAAAGCAAATTTCTTACAAGTCCCTGACAAGCATGAGATGAGGACACGGAACACAGCAAAGATAGGGCTGTAGCAGAATGATGGCCAAGGTCTGTGAACAGTGTTCGTTGCCAGAGGTCACATACAGATTTTCCGTGTGGATTTTTATATTATCATCAGACACTTCCACTTTATCAGTGAACTTTAAAAACTTGCGCACTTTGCAAGAAATATTTGAGTTTCCTTCCATTATGGCAATTATGAGTTGCTTTCACATAAATACCAACGCTATAAGTCTAGGTTTAAATTAGAGATAGACCGATATATCGGGCCGATATTTGGGTTTTACCGATATATCAGTATCGGCCAAAACAGCTGATTTTAGCCTGCCGCTTTTATCGGACTTAGTAGGTGTTGACAAAGCGCTGTTATATTCCTTCAATGCATACAGACAACTTGTGCACAACGAATCAAGTCAAGAAAGCACAACGAATCAAGTCGAGACAGTTATCTTGCAGCATCACTAGCAGGTGCATTTTCATAAACAAGCAGACAAGATGAATCATGGAGCACATGTTGACCGTCGCAGGTGAAACAAAAGCATCATCATTAATCGAATTAATTAAAAATCATAGCAAAATATTGGAATTGCTGCAATTTTAAAATTTTTTGCTCATAAATCCTGACTTTTAAACTTTTTGAAAAAAAGGTGAGATATAGAATGCATAATATTTTTGATAATGAAGCAGAAAACAAGATTTAAAAATTTTGGAAATATCTGCATCGGCTCTCGATACATGAATGGCTGATGTATCGGTATCGATATTGGCCCCAAAAAAGCCATATCGGTTGATCTCTAGTTTCAATGGTCCTTTTTTATGCACTAATGATCTGCATGTCACGCAACAGCTTCTTGTGGTGAAAAGTAATCAGGATCACACTTGACTTGTTGTGCATGTCATGATTTAAATTTCTTTGTGTCATAAGTGATATTTCATTAGCATCTGCCACAGAATCTAGACTGAAGTACCATATTATGAGATGATCAGCTAAAAAAAACAGTCAACACAATGCAAAAACTAACAACTATGTGCTAATGATCAGAGTGAAATCACTTCAGACATGTCAAAAGACAGATGTTAGGATATAAACTGAAACTGCATTGATGTTATTGTGAACATCTTTCAGGACTGACTTTGCTTAAAGTTTCACTGCTAAGTGACTAGAATGTTTTGCATTGTTCTACCCATCTTGCAATGGTTTTTGCTGATCTGGAGAGAGTGTTGTAGCTGTAAACAAGACAATTTCAGTGTAAAGTAACGGCCCATGTGGAAGTGAAGTTACACCAGCTTCCACCTGAAACATATTCATTTCAAATTAAGTCTACAACTTTTTAGCTCACACTAGTTTTACACAAAAAAAATCACCAAGTTATTGGTTACTGATAATAAGTTATCTGTAATGCCAGTTAGCTTGGATGTTCATCAGAACATTTCATACTGATTCTCTCTTAATTGTTTCTGATCCTGAAACTCACTTAACCTTTTTCCTTTCCAGTTTTTCATATCCTGCAACACTCCACCTTCATTACCAGCTGTGTTCAGCAAATTTGTTCATTGGAACTTTGTTTTTAACATTGTCTTTACCAAGCAGTGAGCAAATTAGTCCATGCTTTTTGCACTCAACAGTGAATCTTTTTTTCATTTGAAATTTAAACATAGTAGCCAATGTTAATGTGGTTCTATAGTTTGCATTTCCAAAAGTTTTCATTAGATGTTGAAGCAGTTTCAATAAAGTTTTTGGCAATCCATTGGCAGTGATTCTGCCATTCTCAGTGCACCCAGCATTGCATGAGTTTTGGCAGTACTTAGGTTGTTTATCGCCATTCAGACATGCTGTTTTGTCTCATAATTCTTATCAACCTTTGCGTGCTACCATTTTCGTCTTAGCTTTTTTAATTTCAGATGTAGTCAAATGCTTTCTGTTTGTCTAGTCTAGATTCTGTTCCATGTTCGCACACAAGTTTTTGATGATGTTATGTTGTTGTGACCTAACAAAAATGCTTAAAATAAATCCTGCACGTGATAAAAAAACAGCAGTGAGTTAGTGATACACTTGAGACTAAGATCAGTATTTCACCAAGTCAAGACATCCTGTTATTTGAGAATTCCCATAAATGCAAAAAAAACTATTGCTTCAAGGTAGCAAGTGTAAGCACGGCTGCAACTTTAAACATAGTGCCTTTGTCATTTGCAAAAATATCTTAGGCTGCAATTTTTATAAATTTTTGTAAACAAGGATGCCATGCTCCTGTTTTTTTGAGGTGAAAGCATTCACATGCGATGGACCACTCAGCATCGAAAATTCTAACATAATGCATGATGTCTCCTTGAAAACTTGCACAGATTCCAGAACAAAATTTGCAAAAATTTGATTTGCTGCAAGATGCTAAAATAAGTGTTACTTGACTTCAAAGTGAAGTTGAGACATAAAGGTCAAGGCTCAAATTTAAAATATCTTTAGATATGATTAAAAATCCAGAATAGGGTCTTGCACCACTTTTTCCACTGTTTGTTTGATGTTCATGATAGCATGTTTGCTAGTCAACTCTGTTTCAGATTATATTCATGGGTTATTGGCAAAACATTTCATTGCTAATTAATTTGAAGGCATTTATAGTTCGGTAAATGAAAAAAGTAGGTAATGAATATGATTGATGGTTTTGATGAATATGACTTATTTGAATCCGAATATGCAGATGATCTCGAAGCCCTGGATGAGCTGGAAGGTAGGCTACATATTGCTTTGTTTTCGTAATGCAGCATGCCCTGTGTGGTAGCACTGCAAAATTCCTGCTATATTTTACAGTATTATTGCATGAAAGCCTAAAACTGTCTTTGATTAGATACATCGTAGTTTCAAAAACAAGGTTATCTGTGCACACTCTCCCCTCAAACATCTTTTTATTCCTCCACAAATACACATTTTACCATGACCAAAGCACAGCTATGATATGTTTATTGCTTGTGTTACATCAATTGGAGTGATCCTCATTTATAGTCAAAAACATATTTTTAAGGTTTTGGTTGGTGAGCTACACAGTACAGTATGGCATAAGTTGATCAAAGGATTTTTTGCAATCTTGCAGCTGTTGCTGCAGTGGTAATTAATTAACATGCAGCACTGTCATGCAAAAACATAAAAATGTGTTTGTGACCATTATTTGAAAATTTGTTGCTGATGCCACAAAGTGGTATCAAACTAACTGCAATCTGTAGTGAAAAAGAAAATAATAGCAAAGCAAACATACACTTTGTAAACACCATGTGCTTGATTTTTTTGTGTTATACAGTAGTATTGACAATTACTGTAATGAAACCAAAAGGATTATTGTAGAAAGTAGGTGCATGTAGAAAAAGACGTACCAAGTGAGATCATGACTTAACAACAAAAAGAGCAAGTGCTGTAAAGAACGGCTGCTATGCTTCCTCCAGTGTTTCCTGCATGGCTTTATACTCTTTCTGGAAAAACATTTGATAACTTGAATAAATGGATGTTTTGTGTATTTTTCTTGTTCAAATGCATGTTTGTCAAATACTTTTTTCAAGTGGAATATAGGTAAAAAATCTCTAGTGCAGGTCACAACTTAAGGTTGTTAGGCCCTTCTATCAGATTTTTAGAAGAAAAAAACATATTGAGTGTAAGTTGTGCTACCTTTTTTGTAACCTTAATACGAGACTTTAAAAGTCCAAACAGTTGATTTATATGCTTTCTAATGTTAAGCTAACAGCACTGACAGAGGCGGAGAAGAGCAGCCTCTTCCCAGCATTCAGCACAACACCAAGAGACGCAAACTATTTACACCTCAAGATGATGATGACGACGATGAGATACAAATTGTAGAAGTTGACCCAGATGAAAACTTTCTGGATGAAGAGATAGTCCACCTTTGTATGTAAACTAGTGTGTGACTGTGTTTGTGGTAATTGTCTTGCAGTGAAGTACAGTTATTGGTTATGTTGTTTCAATAGCTTTTTTTTCCTGAGAAGGACAGTGCACCGAAAATCTTATTTTTTAACTGTACACTGAGTGTTCTTTTCGTTTTTACTAGCCATCACTTTCGATTTGAAGTGCTTTATATATAAACCCAAAAATATGCCCAACTTTTCTTTTCAGCACCAGAACCTAAAAGGCGCCGAACAGAACACCGAAAACCAAACATGCCTACTACATTGGATGTTGACAAAGACTTTGAAAAGCTAAGGTTTAAACCTAAGAACAAATGTAAAAAGCAATGGTTAAGCATTCTGCAGTTATGATCCTGTGTGTTTTGCAGGCAAGAAGAGTTGGAAAGGAAAAATGGTGTTACCTCATCACAAATTATTGAGAAAATACTAATGTATCGCCAAAGCAAACACGAAGCAAGAGACTTTATGCAATCAGGTTTGGTATCTATGAACAACTTTAGTTATACTTGGGAGTAGCATGAGCTGCATTTCTTGTTTATTCTATATTCCGTCAACTCTCTTTTGATTGAGATACAGTAAGGTGCATGCTCGTTTAAACCAGGTTGATTTATACTTTGAGATTGCTTGAAAAACAGAGTAATTGGTTATTGTTGAGCTCATAAAAGGTCCAAGCATTTTTCATATATCAGGTTCATGGGCGTCTGCAGAATTTTTTCAGGGGGAGCAACGTCAACATTTTGCTGATCCTTGTCAGGTTGCTGACAATGCAATGCAAATGTACGTTCACGAAACGCATTACCGTTTCTACACGACTACACCACATAGAAATGCCCCATGTTACGTCAACAGTCACAAAAAGTGCGCTTCGTTGGCAGCCATAGCCAGGTATATTACTATCTGCAGATTTTCAAAGCAGGGTACTTCTTTCCACAGAAGCATTGCCATGGTCTTTAACTACTTGACCGCCGGTCCACGGTATACTCGTGGCTGCTGTCTGATGCTAGAACGCCCGTATGGTTTTCGTGCAGGCGCTTGAGTGGGCAACGCGTTGTTTTGAAAAGGCTCTGGATGGAAAACCTTGCACGATAGAAACACAAACGCTTCACAAAAACGTTAGTCATATTGTGTAGTTTATGAAAATCGAAATAAAATTTTTTTTTCACTTCTTTTGGAGAGAAAAAACTCGCGAAAACAAGGGTGGATTGCCTGTTTTTTTACTTTGAAAGTTTATTGCGCCTATTCCAACAATGGGGAAAATGTAAAAATCACAGAAACGGTTGCTATAGCTGTTACAAAGCATCCTGCCAAGTTTGGAATTAAAAAATTGTAGAGAAGAGAGGTTATGGCAGTTTTTATATCACCTGGTCCTAGACAGCATTTCTGCTTTTCGACTCCGTCCGAAAACGCACATGCGTTCAGCTGTGCTTTGCCGATCGCTAAATAACTCAGTTT
>Ga0210059_1009838_pt1 | contig 14852 bp, 12 predicted proteins | sample Ectturendosymbi2_FD_188042 | JGI IMG/M metagenome (GOLD analysis project Ga0210059, IMG submission 188042) | Ecteinascidia turbinata endosymbiont from Florida, USA - Sample 2 (SPAdes) (version 2) | ecosystem: Host-associated > Tunicates > Ascidians > Unclassified | place: Key West, Florida...
AAAAAGGCATTGGTTGACAAGCGTTTTGCAAAGACAGTCACGACTCAGACATAGCTTAGCATGCAGTGACAGCGTATCGTTAATACGTATTTTGATTTTAGAATGTAATAATGTTTAGCCAGTATTCGTGAGTGTTTGAGGTGTATTGCTGTGGTCGATCTCAGTCTGAGAGTCAACCTTTATTGGAACATTGCTTTCTTTGGTGAGTTATGTTTGTTGTATTATCCGACTTTTCTAATAAAATAAAGATGAATGACAAATGAGTGTCCTTAATATAGAAATAGCCGAGAGTAGAAGTCTTTGATAGGGAGGTCAAGCAAACTTAGCTTTTGTAAATACCGTCCTTGCTGCGTCCATGATCGAACTCACGTGGGAACTTCGGATGTAGCTAAATACGGCATTGTTTAGCCTAAAAACTAAAACATTTCCGTTATACTGTCTTTCCAACTGATATATCATGTTGCATTGACATTTCAACTCTTTCGTGACTAACATTCTTGAAAACATCTTTGTCGTTATTTTGCTTGTTCTGGCAGCAACTCAAATTTTGTACACCACGTTTTTGCGAACGTTTGAAGAAACAACAAGATTAAACGTTTACCAAGGTTAGAATTTGTTAGTGTAAAGCCAGAAAAAACGATCGTTTCTTACTTGGTACTTTGGAGGGTTTTCCAGATTCTGAAATAAAAAGTGGCTTATGAATTCAGTTAAGTTTAATTTCACTTGACATAGAGTACGGTATTTTCAAAAAGTGATTACGAAACGACAAATGCAGTATTAAATGCACATTGACAAATGCATAAATGCTCATTCATCACGAGTTTTCGCAGGGAAGGATTTGCACTGGCAGTTTCAAAGTGAAAGAAAAATATTCAGGAACAATCAAACAAAAATCTAATTGTAAAGCTAGGCGAGAAAGATCATAATTTGTTACAAAAGGATATTGTAGATACATTGAACTAATTTTTCAGTTCTTCATGTAAACACGAGAAGCGTACTTGCTCATTACAACACTAACAAGTTAGATGTAATCGAACTTCTAGCCACAGAATAGGCTACACAGAATACAATTTTGCTGTTGTCTGTTTAACTGAAACGTGGTTGGATAATTCGATCGATATCTTTACTGTTCATCATAATGGCTATTCTGATCCTTTTCGTCTAGTCTAGATCGCAATCGACATGGCGGTGCTGGCGTATTACCGATTTTTGATTATGGAAGCATTATTATCTATGACAACTGCTCTGATAGCGACAAACGTCTGCTAGATAAAGCGCACTCTCCGCCGCTAAAATCATATTCGGCTGTTTAAAAACTGCATCGTCATCAGATGTTCTACTTGATCTCAACCTTAAAACCTTAAACCATCGTAGAGAAACATCTATGCTCCGCTACTTTTCTGAAACAATGTTTCGTTTGGTACCCTGTCCTGTATCTATGAGTCTATTTAGATTGTTCAATGCGTTTATTCCTTACACTCTGCGCCACAATCTAGAGCAGGGTGGGGAACTTATTTACTATCACGGGCCGCATGAATTGTGCATTATCGCTGGCGGGCCGCAAAATCAATTAATTTTATCCTAAAATTCTACGTTTATTTAACTATGAGGAAGAGTGACTTCTCTTGACTCACTATCCAAGTACCTGCTTATCATGGAGCTTCGTTTTGACGCGATGTTGTACTCTAACTTAGGTAACCAAAATTCTGATGCGGGCCATATCAAATGTTCACGCGAGCCGCATTTGGCCCGAGGGCCGCAGGTTCCCTAGCCCTGATCTAGAGGTTCAGCTTCTACTTTAAAAAAAATCACTGGCATTTAACTTTTTCTCCGTAGTTTGTGGAATTCTCTCCCACTTGAAATAAAATCTTCTCCAAGTCACGCTAATTTGTTGAATCGTTTAAAATCCTATTACCATGTTGCGAAATATAGTACCCTCCACCTTTTGGGAGTTAATCCTCGTTTGAAATTCGTTCGTTGTATGCTTCGCCTCGTCCACAATCCAATAAATATTAATAAAAAAACTTATCGTACTTGCGGTTGCGTTGATATCGAAACTGAGCTTCAACGTTTCTTTTACTGTAAATTTCATGACACCGCATGAGCGATCCTTTGCAATAGCGTCTGCAATCATGGGCGTCGGAAAGGGGGGCAGGGGGGATTTTAAAATTTTCAGCAAAAACAGGTTGTTTTCTTAGTTTCGAGTGGAAAAAAGCAAATTTCACCACTTTTGGCCCGAGCCTGGAAAAATTTAGGAAAAATCCCCTTGAGTCCCCCCCTGGAAAAAATCCTTCCGACGCCATGTCTGCAATATTGTAACCGCTGACAAATCAGCTGAGCTCTTTGGTTGCCTGAGTAACGTTGAGTTGCTGCGCATATTCTTATTCGGTCTTCCTGATGATGAGCCATAACATATCTCGGTGGCTGTGATTTGCGCCGTGGATGATTTTCTTAAGTCTTGTACTGTAATAGATTTTAACCACACCCACATTACCTTGTGCATAGCTTATGGGAGATTCGTGCTTTTCTGTTGTATTTTTTTATCGTGCCAGTCTGTAGCAATTATATCTACAGTATATGGTGTGCCTAATGGGTCAACCTCCGTTTCAGATGCTGTATTTAATGCTGTTAATGAGTTTCTGAAATGTTGTATTAGACTCTAGTGATACAATGTATTCGTTTTTGCATTTTCCTTTATGGTTTTTAGAGTTTTTCTTGCGTTGTTGTATTTTGAAAGCTCGACGTGACCCGACAAGATCGCATCAATCAGGCTACCGCCTGTAGCAAGATTGTCGTTAAATAAATAAAAATTGTGTGAAGTGCTTGGGAACCTTTTGCGCGAGTGATTCACTGCAAAATCGAATTTTCGACAGTAAAGGTCATAGCTACTTTTACTTTTATGATGTTTACAATAGCCAATCCTTGTTGTTGAAAACGTCAAATTACTTCGATATTGTTATTATCAAAAAATAGAGATGATAATTACACAATCTTTTGGTCTAAGAGGAGTAAATTAAACACGGTGGTGATATCTTCAAACTCCTTATAATGACTGTTAGACATCTATTCATACCATATGTTGAGTTGCACTTGGTTCTTGACAGACAGGTTGACTTTGTAAGATGGTCTGTTGTCCTGGTTGTAGGTAACCGCTTTGAGCATTCACGGTTGGGTGACTTTGTAAGACTTGCTGTGTTTGGACATATCCTGTGGGAGGAGATTGGATAATAATTGCACGCAAGATTCTGGCACATTTCCAGTATGAAATTTGACACTAAACAAAGGAAAAATACTAAAAATTTGGACACTTGTTTGTTGGCGATTCCGTATCTGTGTTGAAATGCGGAACAACAGCAGCAAGCGACAATACAATAGTTATTAGTCTACACGCGTGAATAAATTCGCGAGTAACTATAGCAAACCTAAAGAGTTCTGCAATCGCCATTTTATAATTAATCGTTCGGAAAAATTCAAAAATACCTTCCAACGTTCACATGCTTATGGTAATTTTAGCTTAAAATATTATTCACATCTGCTTCGGAGCAAAAAGCTCAAGCACATTGCCACTGCCGCACTCCTGCATTTTTGCTAGTTGAGTGCTTTTCACAAATTGTCATCTTGGTATTGTTCCATCTTAGTCCACTTTTTTTACGGTGGAATCTCAACAGAACAAGACTAGTTTTGATGCCCTTTTTGTACGTTCTCAAGCGGTTTACTTATCTTGGCAGATATTGCTTTGCCTACATTTGAGAAGAATGCATTCAGTTCTTCACATTTAGACTTGGACTTTGGTCTATTATTTTGGGAAGTGTTGTATTTTGAATTGTTTTTCAGTGTTATTATGTTATTAATAAATAGCCAAGTTTTCTTAGCATTTTTTCTTAGCATAAGATTGTTTAATCAAACACAAGGTCAGCAACGAAATAGTAGATTTTTTCCATAATTTCGACCCTGATTCATTCACCGTTTATGATTTAATCTTCTTAGTTTAGCTTGCGCTGCTGATTTTTACCTTTCTCGAAGATTTTACTAACACCAATGACCTTGTTCGGGTGGCAGTTGTCCTGGTGGCTGTTTTTTCGGATACCGATTCGTGTGAACACCTTGAAGTTGTTAATGTAACCCCATGTCTTAATACTATAACAATAATGGACACATTAGTGCTTTGATGTTGTGTGCATTCTCTGCTATTTATTCCCAGTAACGTTCTGTTCGTGATTCAACGCATTGTACTCGCTTGCGGAAAGTCCAATAGTTGGCACGATAGCTTGCAAACCTACACCACCGCAGTTGGTGGCTGTTTCCTGTTGCGTATGCGAACGCCCAACGCTTTTGTTCACCGGCATTCTTACATCGAACGGTTTAAAGTTACGTTGTTCTGACTTCACGTTCAAGTGCATTGGAGTTTTTTTGTATATCTGAATATAATAGAAAGAAGCAATCAACTTAAGAATGCTGCTGGAGAGTTATTAACGGACAAACTGGTGAAAGCCTTTTACTTCTCTTGCAATGGCTTGGCAACATCAAGACATCAAGTTGCTTAGTTGAGAAACTGACCAGTGCTCCTAAAACAACTAAGTTGACCCCTCAACTAGTAGGGATGTCTGTGTAATCATAATCGACCGACTACATTCGGCACTGCAACCAAACCAAGAACCCTACATTGGTTAGCAGACCTTTCCATCTGGTCTCTGGTTCCACGTTTCAAGCAAGCTCTCCATTTTTCTCGGTGCGCTGTATTTGTTGCGCATTTCTATAAGCTATCTCAAAAACCCGCCTTTATGATCTAATTTTTTCCGGATTAGTTTTTCGACGAAAACTTAGTGTTTTCGCCGTTTTCGGATAAACATAGTTTTTTTCAGTTTTTAGCAAGAGGTTTAGGCACTCCAATCCTTGTTTTCCATTTGAATGTATTTCAGTTACACGAGAACACTCTCACGACACGCAACTAAAGCTACTTTTAGAAACTGGTTTTTAAGACCAAGTTCAATTCATCACTGGGCACTACTTGTTTCCACTCGGAAAACCCTTGTCTCATACCAATTACTTTTGGTTCGACTTGACACGGAACAACACCTGCCACCATGTAGTACGCAACGCACTACGATGCGTCTCTGGCACCGATGCTCGTAATTTCTGTTGAATTTCTTGTTCGTGAGTGTTTTGCATTCATCTCAATGTCATCTCCATCCCAACGACGTTACACTCGAACCTATGCTCTGCGCAGACCAACCTGGCACAGCCCGTGAAAATCACTGGCTGTTTTCTCTTATACACATTGTGTATGTCGTTGCTGTAGATTTTTGATCTGTTTCTTCCGGACATATTGCAGTGTTACACGTCTGCCATATCGTCTCAAATAATCCACTTATCACCAATTCTCTCTTGCGAGTTGTCGACGGATCATGCTCATTCTTTAGCTCCTGTCTCCGAATGTATTTGTCAGTCCACACTGTGTTTTCTTTTTTCTCTATCAGTAAGTTTTTCCAACCCTTTATTTTTGGGCAAGGACAACAAAGGTGTTTGTGCTTGAAGGTTGCCTGAGCAGGGAAGCCGGTACGGTAGTAAACAACTATGCTAGCACACAATGCTAGAAAAAAGGTCAAGCCCCGTCAAAGACAACAACGCAAGAGTAGCAATGATTATTTCACATGGGGAAGGATCATGTTCGGAATATTAATTTGCGCGTCAAGTTGGTGATAACATTTATTTTCACAGATATCCAAGTAGTGAAAGTAATAGTTCCTCGGGTAATGCTAACAATGATGCTTCAAGCAAAGGTAGTTTGCTTGCTATGTAGCCCCTCCAACTGTGCCACAATAAGCCATTTGACCTGTATCATCTTTACTATCTGGTTTATTCCAAGTGCTGCGGTCCCATGACCATCTCACGGGAATTTTATTCCTAGTTTGTCCAACCAATGGTGTAAGAGCTGATGGTGCGAGGGTTGTAAGTACATCTCCAAAAATTTTGGTTGTCCATAATATGGGCAAAATGGGCAAAATCTTGAAACACTTTTTGAAAATACTAATAAATATAAACTTCTTTGTTTTCGAGTGTAGAAAAAAAGTTTATCCTGACATAGAAAGCACATTAAATGTATACAAAATCATTAACTCCTTCCAGTAATTTACTGTTTAAGTTTTTGAGACTTAATGAGTAAGTAACTCACTTGAACGTTTGGCCAAAAGAAGGTATTTCAGTTCCGTCGCCACGGGGGGGGCTTTGGTGGGCTTAGCCCTCCAAACAAATCTCCAAGCCCCCCAAATTGAAACGTGAAACACTATAAATCAGTGGAGTTTTGGTTAATTTTATAATGTCAAGCGCCCCGCACAAACGCAAAACCTCCCCGCAAAATCGCAAAGCTCCTATTGAAATCTATCTGGCGACGGTTCTGAGGTATTTCATTTATTTGCTTTATCAATTGCACACTGAGGGAAATCGAGTATACTGCTGGGCACCTACTCCATATTAGTAGAGTCCGTGCCAGGCAAGTACAGAAAATATTTTTTAATCTTAACTGCAGTTTTGGATGCATACATTTTACTGTACCACACAGTTTGCTGCATGTGTACGCAGTTGAGCAGACAATATTAGGAACCAAATGTCAAGTACCAAATTTTCTATTTTCAAGTCTGTGGCAATTTCATAGAGCAAAATATGATGTACCAACAGCTATAGAAAATTTTTAAGGAGAAGGTTTGTCGCAAAACTTTTTTTCGGAAAAATTTTGGGAATTTGAGGCAAAATATCCGTTGAACACCCAAAACATTGCCTGCCCCTACACCTATGTGTCATACATACTGTTCATAGCATATCACACAAGCCGATACATAAACAACAGGCTTATGTCTTGAAGGAATGAAAATAACCAACAGAGCTTAAACAGTTTTCTCTGCACAAATGTTCAAACAGATCACCTGATGTCATTGGCTGCCCTTGTATCACTGTCATCGGTGCTTGTACAGGGGTGGTTGTTGTGTTGAGCACGGTTGTTTGAGGAGCCCCCTTTGAACAAAGAGCAGTGTTCTTGATCTGGACTATGAAAAAGAACTTGTGCAGTCACTGCTGCAACATTGTAGAGCAGGGGTTCCCACCCTTTCTCTGACCATGTACACCTTCAGTTTTTGAACAGACGTGCATGTACACGCGACAAAATATTTTATCATGACTAATCATAGCTGTATTAACAATAAGCATATACTTATTTTTGAAAATAATATTCACTGATTTATATATAAATATTTGGAAATGAATAATATACAAATATATCTTTCTCTTCTACTGCTAATCTTAAATGTACCCCTTCAGATAGGAAATTGTAAACATAGGGGTGCATGTACCCCAGGTTGGGAACCTCTGAACTGGAGGCACTTGGCAGTACTAAAAAAACGAACACAAAAACTATGCAATGGGACTTTTGGAAAAGAAAACTGGTCATAAGCATCCCTACCAATTCGACATGGAGGTCTTGGCCTCTGTTCCGCTACAGACCTGTCGCTGCCATGTTTCCTGTCATCGTCTAATGTCTCTAAGGGCCTCGTCAACAGTTTGCTTCCCTCTCGTAACAAGGAACCCCCTCATGGTGAAGTAAACGACGCAACTGACGCTTGGTCCGAACACCATTATTCATTACCACTGAAAATAAATACAATCAGCCTGGGATGACCACGCCTGCAGAGATTAACTCAATGCTCATAGTCCTTGTAACAAATGTCGGCTACTGGCTGCACAGGAGAGCCTCACTGCTGCCTGGTCAGAATTGCTAATGTTAGAAACCTTTTCAGCGCTGATGAGCTCCGTATTGCGATTGCCCTCCGAATTGTTGCTAAAATTTTTGTAAGCACGAATGTCGATGCCGCTGTGGTAAAATGTTGACAAGGTAGGGCTTCATGGAGTCTCCTGCTCCAGAAATGCAGACGGCTTCGCCAGACGTTCAGTCATCAACTCCATTCCCGAACGGTCATTCACCCGCATTAATTTCCCATCAGCCTTGGAGCCTGTCGGCTTTACAGGGGATGGCAGGAAGCCTGATGGATTGACCTTGAGCCCTTGGTAAAGAGGTCTAAGCCTAGTGTGAGTGGTGTGTGTCAAGGGAGGCGAGCGAGGCACTTGCCTCGGGCTTCCCCTTGCTAGGGGCCCCCTCGACGTGTTTTGTGCGTAAATTCCGCATTTTTTGGTGAATAACGTATTACCCACTCATATCATATGCTCCAAAGCAGATCAAAAGTAAGTTCCCTGCTTTCAGAAGGGCCCCCAAAAGCAATTGTAGTGTGTAAGGACGTCAAAGGGCCCCGTGCAGCAGTTGTAATGTGTAGGTACTCAGCTTTCGTACTTGGTGTGCACTTGAAATAACACAAAGCTGCCACTTATTTACACAGTGACTTACAGAAACCGAGAAACAAATTTAAACGACAACCCATAATTCCTCATAAATATTCGTGGCCGTACGAGACCATCGTTGTCGTAAAGCGCCATTAAGTCCCATTTCCAGGCTTGTCCATGGGAATGGGATTCCTATGGGAATCCCATGGGAAACGTCCAATGGGATGGGACAGGCATAAATTGCTATAGAATGGGATGGGAATGGGACAGATAAATATGTCCCATGGACAACCATGCCCATTTTAAAAAACACATTTGCAGAAACCGCTCCGCTGGAACCCACATCTCTCTGATGCGTACGATTTAATGTTTGTTGTTGGAGAATCAGCTCGTATTTGCAGCTCACCAATCGGCGTTAACGTATGTGAAGTTGGATGGTAGTGTTGCGTTAGAGTTGTGAATTTAATTTACTGTATTTATCAACAATCGTGTGTTTGTCTAATTGTTAATTGTCTCTTCGAACGCCTGGCTAACCGACATTGCTAACTAATCTGTGCTGGTAGAGTGCTTAGTTTTGTTCTTGTTGTGTTTCAGAAACCATATTCAATGATCAATCGCTGTTAACGTTCGCTGCTTAAATTGTGACAACAAGTGTTTACCCATAGACCATCGTCCATTCTGTAAGCAATTTCTGTAGGGATTACGAGGTAACAGTTCTGTTGATGCACGCCATTGGTGAGGTGAAAAAAACAGCCGAAGAGTTGTCGGATACGTGTTGAAAACTTGTGAGCGCTGCTTTCCACAGCTCGCAGCAAAGGCTGGCACCGCAACACATTCAATACACTTGCAAGTTTATAAGCCAATATGTTGCCTGAACCAAATGTCAATGCCAACGTATTGCTCAAACATTTTGATCAGTTTTTGTACATGGCCTTATATAAAATTTTTGCTGTGTAGACTTATTCCAAGTGCACACCAAGTACGAATTGAGAATTCTGTATTCATGGCAAATAATTTTCTTACTTTGTTCATCAGCACATGCAACTTACCACAACTCCTCTTGGGTACGATACACAGCAGCGTGATGCACAGCAGTAAGCGGAGTGGATGATGGCAAGGACCAGTTGAATAAACGCGATGACGCAGAGAGTAGCATGAAGCCCAGTCACCGCGTTCTGAAAATCGTGACGAAAAATGTTCATGAGCATGCTACCAGTTGAATGGTTAAAAAACTTTAAAATTGCACTTCCAACTTCGCATTAAAATTTTTACCGCGTAATGATTTCTGTACTAACTGTTCCATGCAAACCGAAAATTGGTGAAATGAACTTATAAAAACAAAGCTTGCAAATCACCTGTTCGTTGTTCCTGCCGTGATAGTTGTACGAGTAGTAGGATCGGAAATAATTGTAGCGGGAGTAGTGGGGGTCGTAGTAACGTCCTGCATAGACTGCAGCTGGAACTTCGATTGCAAACATAATTCCAGCACCAATTGCTGCAAAAATTGTCATGATCATTGCAGAAGTAATCTGAAGAAAAACATCCCAACAGATAGTTCATATTGTTATCTGCAATTAAACATCAACATTTAAATTTTGACCCATTCACATGTAAAACAGCAATACATCTAGCAAAATTTCAAAACAGTTTTTCATCATCTTGGAAAAAGGTAACGAAGAACTGTATTGATAAAATAAAAAATTTACGATGTTTTGGAGGGGTAATCTTAAACCAGAAAAACACTCAAGTTGCACGAAAGGGAAATATAAAATCTCTTAAACGAAAACAATATTTATGTTTTGGGCATGCCAGGCAAACGTGATTACGAAACAAGCTGCATTGTTTGTTTCCTTCCGGTTGGTTTATTTATTTCATACATGCTCATGACAAAAATAAAAAAATTGACTGGACGTAATGTTTCGTCATGACATTGCTTCTGGAACACGCAAAGAGCTTTTGACTAACGAATGAAATTTTCTATAGTGGTTTCAAAGCTTCGTGGAAGTGTGATAAAATTTGAAGAATTGGTTACGCTGAATAAAAATTTGCACTGTTAAACATTTTCCAGTCTCTCTGTCAAGTTAAGTGAAGAACATTTGGTTTGATTTGAAAGCGTGATTTGATTTAAATACTTCTTAAAATTTCTTCTCACCAAATGCTACTTCTTAAAAACTAAGTCTCATTGCAAGTGCGTGGTTTTGCCTTTGATGTTCTCATTTCAGTTGAAACAAACTTTCCTATCAACATGATCGATGAAAGCTGCACTGTCTACCTCCACCTGTTTTGTTGTGCTTGCCCCATATTTCTGGTTTTGGTAAAAACGGTGAATATTGTCATTGTTTGCTTCTAACAGCTTGTTTTATGTATTAAGCCTACTGTAGCTGTAAGAGTTTGATTAAGCTACCCATAGTCAGTTGAACGTTTTTTGTTTCTTTGTCAACTATGGTGTTACGCTGCTCAAGCATAAAGAAACAAGGAATGAACGCCAATGATTCTCAATGAGAAACGTAATTTTCAGGCTCAGATACGATAACAATTATGAAACGTTGTTTTTAAATGAAGCACTAACGATGCAGTGGCCGTTATTGTTTAACACAGTGGTTCTCAACATCTTTACACCAGCGGACCGGAAATAAAGCGCAACATTTTTACGGGCCGGTAACATAAAATTGCAATGAATCCAACGGATTATCACAATCATTTCGTCAACTAAAACTGTTAGTATACGGTTTCATTTCGAAGTTCCTCATATTCAGGAAACTAATATAGTCAATATCGTAAGCTAACTCCTGCAAATGTTGACTTATAATATCTAATAACGCTTTAGCGATGACATCAGCACTTGTCAAAAAATTGTTTGAAGTCGAAAACATCTCTGTATCTCTCTTCTGCACAAAGCTGTCCCAAACTCCCAGCTTCTTTTGAATGCCTCTGTCTTGCTTCTCAGTATTAAAATATTTGTGTAAATCCCCTGTATTGCGCTTGTTCAAATGGCAAAATATATCCGCCAAATACCCATGCTAACGTGTCCACATTTCATCCAAAAGAAATTTTACTAATGGAGAGTTCCTTTCTTTCAAAAACTTTTTTTTCTTCATTGAGTTCAACAAGACGCGAAAGATCCCGGTCTCTTGACAGTCATCTTACTTCTGTATGCACAAGATGTTCATGATGCGAATCCGTACTTTCACACAGTGTTTGCAGTCTGGCGTTCAAGGGTCGACATCGAATTTCACTGACAATTTTCACCGCGTTTTTTAGCGCTTTTTCAAATCAGTTTCTTTGCAGTTTAATGCTCCAGATGGATTATGCAATGAGTAAACAACATTTCTTTATGCGCTATACTTCATTAATTTTTGCAACTACACCAAGACGATAAATATTCAATCTTGCAGCCGCATTTGTGCACACACCGAAACAGTTTTCCTTGTCTCTCTTTATCACTGAAGTATTCTAATATCTTTGACCCGTGGGTACGTCCTGGAAGTTTCATGCAAAATAGAAGTTCTTCCTTGAAATATTGTTTTCTCATATAATGTAAGAAACAAAGAAGAGTGGCACAATTAGTCACGTCCGTTGATTCGTTGAGATGACTTGCAAAATACCTCAACTTCTTTAATTCTTCTATAACATACTCATCGACAGCAGTTGCCTTGCCTTCAATCCTTCGCTGAATTGTGTCGTTAGAAAATGGTAGACGCTCAAGTTTCAGAATTGCTGGGGGAACCAAAACTTCTTTGACTGCAGATAGGATGCGCGGCTTTCCTAACTCTTCCCAAATGGTGAACGATTTTTGTTTGATATATTTCAAAGATAAATTAGATACGATGCTTGTCAAAGAGATTCTTCAGTAATAGTCATCGTGTTTTTGCTTTTATGACTATACGTCTCGTTGAGTAGTCTTTGAAAATAATCCAGTGGCTTGCCTTAAGATTGCTGTGCTTTGAATCAGGGGCGTGCAGAGATCTGATGATGCCTGGTGTAACTGCTTGATGGTATGCCGCCCTACCAACTTCTAGTATTGAGGAATGTGAGAAAAACAAGCAATACGTAAAAAATAGTGTTGACAAAACGAGTTTCGAAAAATTAAATCCATGCATAATGTGCAAACAGCCTTTACGACACGGAGAAGCATCTAGTAACAGCAATTTAATTTCTTTAATTTCACTCTTTTCACTCACAGCGTTGCAAAACAAGACAAAGGTCCAGACAAGTCAATCTGGAATCTAGAGACAAACTGCAATTGGATCAATTCAAATAAAATTTGAATTGGAAAAATAAAGAGCGAAGAACAAGGAAAAGAAGCAATCAAAGCTGAAAGAAGACCAAAAGGAATGATGTCATGGAAAAATACAGAAAACTTTCCATTAATGATGTAATTAGGAATCATGACTAAAAACCCCATAAAAAAGCCTTATAAGGCAATGTTCAGCTAGTAATCAAAAAATGATTAATTAGGGAATTTCCATAAAACCTTATAAGGCAATGTTCAACTAGTAATCAATAAATGATTAATTAGGGAAGTTCCACCAAATCTGGGTATGTAAGCTGCGATTTCAGCTACCCAGACCAGTTCGCTTTCCGACCATGGACTGAGGACTCCTTCTTTTGGTCTACGCTGCCTTTGAGTAGTCTAGCCATTTGAAGTAAAGTGAGACTTTGCCTCGTGGCCATCCTAGCTCGACGGGTGCTTCGTGAGTGCTACGTTTTCCGTTGTACCGACATTACCGCATGCCGCGTGACTCGTAGCGTAAGTCTCAGACTAGAAACAGTTGTCAATGACCTGTTTTCTGGTCACACTAGTGGCATGTCCGGGTGAATCCCTGACACCCGACCCCACAAATTTGACTTGTCCAAATTGGCCGCCCGCCACTGGGACTGGTATTGTCAAAAGGCCGATGCCTTGTTCAGTCCTAGTAGGAATTTAGCCACGCCCTTTGTCCCAAGGATCAATATTGTCAAAAGACAACTTGTTGTCTTGCTCGATCCTAAGGCACAACCTTGCAAGCCTCGTCTGACGACTTGGTGCTGGCAGAGCTACTCTCTGTCACCTGGTCCGATGACTTGGTGTTGGCATAGGTATTCCCTGTCCCTCAGTCTGACGACTTGGTGTTGGCAGAGCTACCCTCTGTCACCTTGTCCGATGACTCGGCGTTGGCATAGGTAACCCCTGTCACTTGGTCCGAAGACTTGGTGTTGGTAGAGCTACTCTCTGTCACCTTGTACGAGGATTTGACATTGATTTAGGTAACCCCTGTCACCTTGTCTGGTGACGTATTGTTGACAGAAATATCCCCTGTCATAGTGTCCCGTCGAAATTGAAACAAATAGGAATACTCTCTGTTACTTTGTTTCACGATTTAAAGAAGCGAAAACAAAGTTAGAAATTTGACAATCTTCTGGGACCTACTTTGACGAATCATAAATCAAATCCACTTAGGCATGATCCTTGTTAATGACAGGATAAGCCCGTTCACAAATTCGTGCTACGAATTTGCGGAAATCCAACTTAGGAAACTTCTTTGTAGGAAAACTACCAAACCCTAGTCACGATTTAATAAGACATAAGAATGGCCCACCAAACAAGTTATGCCCTTTACACTAGGAAAAATTTGAACGAGGACGCTTAGCGTCAAGAACCTTGATTTCTGTAAAATGGTTAGAAATTAGAAGTCTATGCGTCTGTGTCGCTGTGTTCGAGAGCATTTCGGGAGCAGATGTTTCATGAAACTTATTGGTGAGTATCAGTGTTCATGCATATTTATTTTTAAGGAAATAAAAGCAATAAAAACCATTAAAAAGTCTATGTCTCTTTCTTGTCTTAATTACCTCGGATATCAGAAGTCGTAGGTGTTACGGTAAAAAATATCTTTTTATTTGGCTTGTGGGCCAAGATACTTTTCCGCATTTAGCTACATCCGAAATGCTTACATGGGTTCGTCCATGGATGTAACAAGGACGGTGTTCACGAAAGCCATGTTCGCTTGACCCCCCTAGAAGACTTCTAATCTTGTTTAATATTATCGAGGACTCAGTACTTTCATTTTTGTATATTTTGTTATAAAATAAAGACAATACAATCAATGGTACTCACCAAATAGACGAATCTCCACTCTTTACTCTCAGAATGGATTCGAATACAGCAATACAGACACACATGTAATTTACATCTGACTAAAACACTATTCTGATTTGGTTGTCACAGACAAATAATGTACAGAACTCTGCTGTTGACTGCGTCTGAATCGTGATCAGCGTTTCAACACATTCTTTTTTTTGTATCGTTCTCTCTGGCATATTACGTACGTTATTTCCGCATAGCGGTTCTGTGGCTAAACATTTATAGGGAGTTTAGCTTTTTATGTTGAATAGTAACAGAGTTTCGCTCTCTGAATGACTGATGTGTTTCAGAACAACATAACTTCGTTCTCTGACCATTGTCATGGTTCAGAGAGACAGAGCTCCGCCGTCTGGACAGTTTTTCACGTTTCAGAACAACAGGACTTCGCTCTCTGACCATTTCCATG
>Ga0210059_1009839_pt1 | contig 14852 bp, 9 predicted proteins | sample Ectturendosymbi2_FD_188042 | JGI IMG/M metagenome (GOLD analysis project Ga0210059, IMG submission 188042) | Ecteinascidia turbinata endosymbiont from Florida, USA - Sample 2 (SPAdes) (version 2) | ecosystem: Host-associated > Tunicates > Ascidians > Unclassified | place: Key West, Florida...
GATAATGCAATAATTTCCCGATCTAATAGAAAACTGTAACATTTAGAAATGCTTCGCGACCCACCTGAAATAGCTTCGCGACCCACCAATGGGTCGCGACCCACTGGTTGGGAAGCACTGGTCTACAACCCTTTACATGTCATGTAGTTGATTTTTTGCATGGAAGACCTTGTTCAGGTTATGAAACTGACACTTTAATGAAAGACATGGTTGTTTTGAGTCAGACGAGGAATCCTTAAGAAATCCAAACGCTGTCTCAATGTCAGTTTGTGCCTGCAAGTACAGGGTACCAACTCATTCAAATATCACCAATAATGATGTCTGTTTCAAATGCTTGTTACAGTACAGGACCATTATTTTAGTTTTTGCATGAATTTGGGATAGAAAGTGAAGTATTTTGTAAAATTGAATACCAGTGGCAGCAATTGATAATTGTAGGTTGGCAAAATGTTACTCACACACACAGTAACACATTGGATTGAAGTATGTTTGTAATGTATGTAGGTGCCATCGGAGAAAACCCATACAAAAGAGTGGCCGGTTTTGCTCAAACACATATTATGTAGCCTATACCACACTCTAATGCAGAAATGGAACGAGTATTGAGCTAGAAAAACGTTTTAAAATTGAAATTGACGAACAGAATGAGTTCAGACAACTGGTAAATACAATTTTGAATATCAGGACTGGGTTGAAAAGAGACAATAGTATAAAGCATGTTATGATTGTACAGTATCTAAGATTCTAGAAGCAGTGACAATGTGAAGGTTTTATTGGCACTGGTTTGGTATACGATGAAAGCAATACTGCTTAAGGCTGTGTTAATGTAGATAATTGTGACTGGTATTCCAATTTGCATACATTCATTATTATGTTTAGTTTTTTGGTGTGTTTATTTCTGCTTCAGTTTGGTTTATTCTAGTCTTTTTTCCAAGCTCATCTAGTTTATTTTAGGGAAAACAAAGTGGCAACACTGTGTAGATGATTGCAGTTAATTCTGTTAAAACTGGTCCTTTGAGGGCATCCATACAGTTACAACTAGCCCTTTGAGGGCACCATAATGCTGATATGGCTCTCAGTGAAAATGAGTTTGACATCCCTGACATCAAGGCTGTTGTTGTTAATTTTAGCTACGGGTGTTTGGATTAATACATTTGGCCAAACTGTTTCTTACATATATGTGCAGTTGAACAATGAACAGACAATGTTGCGAGACTCACGGTATAAATAATATGATACATGCCACATATATCACATCGTTGTCTTCAGCGAAGGAAGCAGTTTTAGGTCTACCTCAGCTAGGTGTGAGGTTCCTTGCTTGCTGACAGCAACAGCTGGAATCTGAACGGAACGCCAAACTTCAGAACTGTGAGGCAGATGCTCAGAGTATGGAACCAGCTGGCTTCTGACTCTCCTTGCACAGCCTAGCCCTATAGCGTACTTTCTTCAGGTGGGTTATTAAGAACCAGATTTTAAGAACCAAATTTTCTATTTTCAAGCCTATGGCAACTTGTTAATTTTTTTCAAGCCTATGATAATGTGCCAACAGCTATAGATAACACTGTGTAACACAAAATTTGTCCATGGGTTAAAACTATTATTTTCTGATGTATTATCACCTAAATCGATAAAAATGAGCATTAAAAAAGTTCAAACTTCGGTTCTGACGTCATGAGATCAATTTGTTGGATTATATTTGCTTTTTTTAAGCGATTTCTCCAGCTACATCTTTTTAAATAAATATAATGGTGGTAAATTAAATTTTACTTGTTGTTTTCTGCATTGTTATGCTAAAACAATAATGACAAATATTGTTTCTGGACCTTGTTCCTAAAATATTATAGTAACAAAAGGAATACGAGTATGGAAAACGATCTTATTACGCAAACATGATACAGTAGCTTGAAGACCTGAGCCTTTGGTCAAAATTAGCCTGAAGACCCAAGTCTTTAGGTCAAAAAGAGCATGTATCGTCACTTTACAGCACTCAAAATTTATATTTTAGGGCACTGTTTCCAGGACTGTGACCAGGGAGCGCAGTGGTCGCGAAGCCCCCCTGCAAAACTTTTTGAACCCCCTGGAAAAATGTGTTGGACATAGTTTAAAACTATTGCATATAGTTTAAAAAATTTGGGCACCTCTCAGAAAACTCTTCGCCCCCCTGGTGATCCAAGCTGGTTACAGGCCTGAGTGGTTCCCAACCGACACCCCAGGATGTCATTCACAATACGCAGGTGTGCCAAAATGTTAATACGTTTTTCAATATATGATTAAAATACATTTTCAAGATGTTATCAAACCTTGAAGGAAATTGCTATGGGTTCGCTACCTGGTGCAGGAAATTGCATTTCTCTTCTGTAGGTTGCCGCAAGTCTAAAAAAGTTGGGAAACACTGGCTAAAGAAATATTTTTTCGAGATCGGCGATGAAGTCAGTTCGCTTTCATATGAAAGATTCTATCTGTAATGACCCACCACAAGTTCATTGTGCTGTCTGTTATAGTGTTCCTGGAAAGACCTGACATTCTGGTGAAATCTTTCACCTTATTCTTCGGAGTAGTCTCCCATGTTATCTTAATTTGAGTTTATCAAGGTGAGCGCGTAGTACGTGTACTTTCAGCGACATGCTGCAGCCCATCATGTGATGTGCATCCACAAGTTCTCTGTAGTTCTGTGCCTTTTGCTTTCCCAGGAACCCATTGACTACAGACACAAAACACGCCTGAGCTGTCTGTTCAACCTTAGACAGCATCACGGGAAAATCGATGGAATTGATCACATCAGTCGTTTCACTTCAGGTGCTACAAACACCCCAGCTTTTATTTTTGGCTCTGACAATTTTGGATACAGCTCTTGGATCTACTTAAATGCCTCACCCTCTGTGTCAACGTGTTTAACAAACTGCTTGATTAGACCTAATTTAATGTTCAAACGTGGCATCAGTATTTTCGCTGCATCTACTAGTGGTTGTTGCTTCATGCTGTAGCTTCCACTCTCATAGCTGGTTCGTGGAGGCCAACTGCTCTTCTTGTAGTGAAGAGCTGTATTTCTGCTATCCAAGAGACATAGACAGCATTGGAACTTGGTAACACCACCCTGAAGCCCCACCAAGAAAGCCACTATCTTGAAATCACCAGTGACCTCCTATTTCAGGTTGCATTGAAGTATGACCACTGCAAACTGGCCGTTTCTAGTTGTCATACTTTAATCCACTCAAGAGGATTTCGATGTTCTGATCTGATATCTTCTTTCATGTGAACTGAATGAGCCAAGCGAACAGAGAGACATTTATTTGTATTGTGCAGCAAAACACTTTGAGACTTCTAAATGAGCTGTCGATGACGAGTCTTCACTCAGAGGGATTAAACGAATTGCCCATAACCTGAAAGAGCCCTTCTATATCATGCCAATAACATAACCCATCTATAAACATGTAGAACATCAAGAGGCCGCAATTTCGCTTTTTCTGTGAAGTAATTCGAACACTGTTACCCAGTATATAAGTCCCATTGCTTACGTCTGGAAATGAGAAGTTCAGTATGCGACTTTGTCGATGAAAACTCCCTGATAAGATCATTAATATCTTCTTGGTTGGGGTAGTAGGGGCACCTTTCACCAACAACTGTCATCGAACACATGAAGCAGAAGATTGCTCCGTTTCAAAATCTGTAGAGCTTGCGTCTGTTATGAAAGATCCATCTCTCAAGTATGGTTGTGGCACAGGCATGTCAGTTGTGTTGTGGGGTACAGGTGCAATAGATGATGCAATGCCAGGGTATTTGATGGAAAGTGCATTCTTTGCCTGGATCTACCATATTGAAGTAACAGTCTGTGAGATGGTTTGAGGGCTCACGGCAGACATGGGGGATAGGAAAACGCATAGCCCTTTTCTCTCTTCTGAACCAACCTTCCAGAGTACGACTACAATATTCACTTACTGTATGATGTATGGTGCCCAAGGCTTATCTTGGTCACCGATTAACATGCCAAACTATGCACGATACGCTTCTTTTGCATAGATACAGCTCTCCAGACAGTGCTTTTTTTCAATGAATTCGCAACACATAGCAGAAGCAATCTGCTGAGTACTTGCAACCACGACCAGACATAGCATACTACTATAACAATGGTCATAAAGCATGAGAGGTAGGAAAAAATTCAAAGTAGTCTCAGGAACACAAACCCAAAGTTTCGGTGGCATAGTAAAGGTTTTTCATAGTTTTACAGCATAAGCAAACAGATCATAATCATAACTTCTCAAGGACAAAGAAAAAAATGTTTTGTTACATGGTGTAATTTGTACTGAGAATGTTTGTCGCATAAAAGTTTTTCGGGCATATTTAGGGAAGTTTGGGAAAATATCTTTTGCACCCCCAAAAATCGCCTGAGCCTACATCTATAATTACCAGTAGCAAATTACTTTAAATTTTAAGAATTTTTGTGTTAATTGGTAGTATTTTATGCAAGGGCGTATCACCCAAACATATACCCACATAGAGGGGAAAACGCGTTGCTGATTTTCTTCAGTTGGAAGAGAACGAACTTTCCTCAGGAAAGTTTACTCATTAGCATCCAATCAAATCTGTCCAGCAGATGACCAGAAAAGTGTTTAGAAACAAGCGATTTTTTGATTATTACATTTCGTTTCTAAAAACCGAATAGGGTACTGTTTATTAGAAGCAGGGCAGGAAATAGTGCCCAAAAGCAACGTTTTTTAACCGCAAAAGAACCAGAAATCGTGTTACTTGCAACTTGGCTGGTTGCCTTTACGGTAATTTGCATTGGTGGTTATGATTCATAATCACTCTGTTGATACAAGTCACGCAAAAGAATGAATAAAGTCTACCTTGTTTTTTTCAGTGACTCTGCAACAAAATTAAGCTAGCAGACTGGGGAACGAAGCAAGCATTTTAACGGGCGGAATTGAATTTAACAGTCGCTTTAGTCGCTCGTTCTCAATATAAACAAAGTGCGAAACAATTCTTGTGTTTGTGCTTTATCGCTAAAATCTCTTAGATAGTTGAAAGCAGGAACGTCATATTCAACCGCATGCATTGCAAATGTAAGCTTCTGGAAGCAAGCACTCCAAACAAATTCCTGAAGCTCCCCGTCGGTGCTTTTAGGTCTGGAATTTTCTTGACGTGGTCGCTCACGTCACGTCCTTTGCCGCAAACAACATAAGAAACCAGGAGATTGCATTGGGAATTCGAAAAATGCTAAATTTGGGAAAAATTATCCTTCAACTTTGTAGGATTTATAGCTAATGGCAATTCTTGCTTCAAAATTTCTGTAGTAATAGCCACGGCACTGACTGGCACAAGTCTTAATTTCACTTACAACTTAGAAACTCTGGCATGAACCAGTCTTGACATTCCTACAATTGAAACTGAAGCAAGGAGGCGGTTCCCACGTGGATGCGTGAGTTAGTAATTATGTGGCATGGTATAGAGAACCTAACTGTCTGTGCCAAGCTACTGCAACCCAACAGGAAATCCATTCACAAAAGAAGCTCGTGACGTCAGGGCATAATTTGGATCTGATTCCATCCAGGCTTGGGTTAAGTGCAGGCGTGGATTGCGTGACGTCACGTTTGTTCTATCTACATGTTGTTCCGCAGATGAGTGCGGTGTTTACGTGTCACAAGCAGAGGGAAGTGGAGATACAAGTAACGCTAAAAAATTAGGAGAGTGAGGTCTTGAGGAGATTCGATACAAACCCACGCTTTTACTAAAAAGGTTGTCTTCTTTTAGACAGTGAATTTACTCATCCTATGACGACCATTTTCATGAAAACGCAATTTCATGTTTATAAACAAGTAATTACATTTAAACACCTAAATTAAGAGATAAAACCATTCGAAATGATTTTTAAACTAACGGGACGTTTTGAAATGGAAAGCGATTTCATTCTAAACTATTGTTTGTTGCTGATTAATCCTCATCGCCTGACAGAAGAAAACACATTTGTGAAGTTCAATAGAGGCGGTTATTTCTGATACAAGCCGAAATTCTTGCGCATGCCAAAAATTGCTTGGTGTATTTATAGAAGATGTACATGCGTGTGCAAAGTAGAAATCATTAGTTCATACTTTAAAAAATTTCCACTGGTACTATCAATTTAAAGAAACTCAATTCATCGACTACAACATTAGAAAGCCTATTTTTGAGGCGTGACCAAGCTTAGCCTTTCCTCTGTCCACACTAAGCTAGTTCTGCTGCAACTGTACAATGATCGTCTTTCTCGTTTAAGCCTCTGTGTGCGTACTAACTATATGTTGCTGATGAGACTACTAACAAAATATGTGATTTCGAAATATCATCTGGTAACCAATTCCTTGCTATGAAGCAACTCGCTAACCAGCGAAGATGCTTGGGTTGTTTTTCTTATTGTTCACTCTTCCACATTTTGGCTCAAGCAATTTGATGCGTAAGTGCAATAATTTAAATGTAGTCTTCTAGGAAATTTGAGAGAAACCAAACGAATAGCGTTACACGTTACACCCAATATCGCGCGTTTCCACGCAGAAAAACATTGTTTCACAAAGTTATTTTGCTTGAAAATGTCCAGTTCCAAGAATGATTTCCCTTCCGCAGCGTGTTTGTTGAAACACTAGGGTGAAACAGATTGTGTTGGTTGGAGAATCTAGAGTATGCTCCAACAGGTGGTTACTGCTACTGGCGAGAAGACGAGAAACAGCTGCAGGAGAATAATCCTGTCAGCATTCAGTTGGTAATTTTCCATGCAGTCATGCATTACCGATCAAGCTCAACTGCCAGTGCTTCCTATTCAAGAAAGAACAAAAGGCTGCGTGCTGACTGCACATGGCAACGTTGCTGTGCAGGCCAGCTTTCTCGTGGCAGAGTTGCCAGATGGTGCCAAATTTGGCAAATATTGTCAAAATCATTGTTTTCCAAAAAATTTGCCAACTGTTTTGGCATTATTTTTATGCCAGAATTTTGCCATTTTATGAAAATACTAATAGAGAGAAAATACAGCTTCACACTAATCTTTGTAAATTACCATTCTAATCATCCTGCAATTTCCGTGAAGCATAGTTGCTGGTACTGTACTTTACAGTGGAACGTCGGTTCAATTGTCAAAAATTAAAAATTGAAAAGTTTGGAGTTGCAGAAAACGTTAAGCATCGAAAAATCAGTATTGCCAATAACATTGCCATTGTAAACGGTTTTTGCCAAAAATTTGCCATAATCCGGATAAACACTTACCGTAATCTTTGTTAAGCATCTGGCAACCCTGTTAACATAGGAATGATCAGCTGCTGCCTGAAGTAGGCTACCCACTATTTATAACGCAAGTGTTTTCAATTTGCTGATTCATTCCAACTCAACTGATAGACAGAACTGATTCTTTCTGGCAGTCAAATGTAACCAACACTTCGGATATAGTTATTTACTGATCTTTCGTTTTACCTTTGTCACACTTTCACAATTCCTTTCTTCGGCCATGTGCCTTTCTCGCTCTGCTCGTCGCGTTTTAAGTTTTATAAATACATCAATTGACTTCTGGGTAAATGAAATGGGCATGGCATTTTCTATGCGAAGTAGCTCTGGAGAATAAATGCTAAAACAAGGTTGATATCTCAGACAGTATTTTAATCGTATGAAGTCAGGGCATCAACGCAGTCGGTGAGACTATTATACAGAAAAGTGTCCATTTTGCTGAAAGGCACAAGGCCAGAAAAAAATGGCGATCGCCTCGCTTCTGGCTGCGTTACGAGCGGGGTGGAAAAATTTTCTCGGAGTTTTGAGTTCGTCTCAGTCGGTGTTACGGAAAACTGAAGCTGCTCCCACCGGCGCAAAAAACGAATATATGGCATAGGCTGTGTTTGCTACTGAGATAGCATACATTTCGTCAGCACTACTGCAAGCAACCACTTTACCTAATCTGCACAAAGGTCTTATGTCGGATGAAATTTCGTGCCACACACATAGCACTGTTGTTGGCTGTTGCGGGTTGTTACAAACACATGGCATTTTCGAAGCAATGTTATTATGTTCTCAATTCAACGGAGCATAAAATGAGCATAGACGTACCAGCCTCATCAAAACTGGCAAAGCTTTTATAAGACTATTCATGAGTCATTTTGAAACTTTTTTCGATTCTTATCAATCCATCGGAAATGAAACAACGTTGAGGTAAATCAAAACCAAAAACTGCAACATGAGGAGTTCATATGACATGAAAAAGTGGAAAGCAAACCTAAGACCGCCAGTTATGTATTAACAACACTTGTGTTCACTGATAACTGTGGAAGGATGTGTCTATCAAAAGGAATCCTTCAAACTTACAGCAACCTTGCTTAGACATTTGACCCGATGTGTTGACAGGAAACCTAACTTTTCAAACTATCTTGATTTTTCCTCAGGTGCAAACTATGATTCAATCACAGTATATTTCCGTGGTTCTTATGGTTCGATAGAAACCACGGGTTCTGTGAATATAAGTCTTAGGGGAAGAATTCGGTGAATGCTCGAGGAAACTTGCGGGGTTCAATTAGTCCAACAGGGTTAAGAAACACGGGCATCGTGGACATTTCCAGTAGTGACGGTTATCACCTCAGGATTCATTGTCAAGACTAAAAAGTCTAAAACATCGAGTTTTTCCCCACCTTTGTGTTCAGTTATTTAGAAAGTTGAAGTTTTCCATGCATGAAGTCACTAAAATCCAATCAGTTTTTGGGTCATGCCTCGAAAACTAATTTAGTTAGGAGATTTACCTGGTTTCCAAACATGTTTTTGTAGATTCTCATAGTTTGCAAACACGTTTTTATAAATCTTAGATACTTAAAAAGCTGCTTACCCTTCATTACCTGTTAAACTAACCATTCAGTCGTTTTCGAATAACCGGGACCGTTTTCTGGCAATATAGAAACTATTTTACATCATTTTTGCTGTGAGCTTTTTTTCTAAGTGTCACAGAATTTCACTGGGAGAATAAGCTAAGTTTTACATTAATGAAACTAGGATGGAAGCCAAACAAAGTGCTTTTCAAAATGTCTATAGAGCTCAACAAATTAAACTAGCAACCAACACAGAAGTAACGAGAACAACAGCCTACTTGTAGTCAACTGGTGACAGAGTCAAGGCCTCATAAAAACAGTCTGAAAGCAGCTCCACTGAAGCCTATACAGTATATCAGTGTTTCTCTACCTTTTGGTGTGACGACCCAAATATTACGCGCAAAAGAAATATTTACCTTCGGCAACTTATCTTACCAAATCACCTTTCAAATTTGAGGTCCCAATTTTCTTTAAAGCGTCGAGACCAGGGATCACAGCTGCTGGCTTGCTAATACATTAACGGTCAGGAATAACATGGGAAAGCAATGAATAGGTATGGTAGCAATTGGTAGCAACAAGACGTCTCGCGTCAGAAACAATGTTATGCAATACAACACTCAGCATCAATGACTGCATGACATTTCTGCGCAAATGAACAATTATGCTAGGGCTACGGCGACCCACTTTTGGGTCGTGACCGAGGGTTTGAGAAGCACTGAACAGATTGAAAATGCTTGAATCACTTGAATCATAGGATGTTTACTCGCAACCGTTTTATTCAGAGTTAGTAAATCCTACAACTGCGCATCTGTTTTGCAAGCATGCACAGATGAGATCAAAGCTAAGCTTTGATTATCAGAGCTAAGCAAGCAGTCCAAAACATTGTGCGGCACATCAGAACGTAATCTGTTTTACCCCTTTAAGCCTCCATCAAACGTGGTCCGACGAAAAACAGAAAACGAGGCGAAAGTTCGTTTTTGTTGAACTTCCACTTCTGTCTTGATCAGCATCACAAAGGTGAATTCAGGGTTCTCTTCTGGGGAAGCTAAGACCGCCAATACTGCACTTTGTCGCGTGACACAATTTAAATGTGCAGTGTGAGACAGAGTAATCATTGGTTTAAGGCAGTGGTTCTCAACCTTTTTTGGTCTATGGACCATCTTCTCAAAAAATCCGATGGACCACTTCGCTATGCTGACACCTCATGAACAACTAGTCGAAACTGCATTGCACATAATGGAACTATCCGTGGACCACTTGAAATTCCAGGTGGTCCACCGGTGATCCACCTGGACCACGTTAAGAATCACTGATTTAAGGAGCACTGGGCCCTGATTTTTCGTACTTTGACCCTAAAAGTTTTTGGTGCCGACTCTGGTGAGATGGTGGTAGCGCAATACAGGCATTACTAGATGCTACCAACATAGAAGACAAAAGAATGAACAGATTGAAAGAAACAAATGTATAAAGCTCAGGCCCGTAACCAGCTTGGGACACCAGGTGGGGCGAAGAGTTTTCTGAGAGGGGCTCAAATTTTTTAACTAAGTCGAATAGTTTTAAACTATGTCCAACACCTTTTTCCAAGGGGGACGGAAATTTTTTCATAGTTACGGACCTGATAAAGTTATACATAAGCTGCATAAATTTTTTATCAGGGAAATCTGCACCAGCCAATCTAATCTGCATTCTTTCACTCAAGCTTTCAAAATTAACACAATAATCTGCATTCATCGTGAGCTCAAGCATTTTTATCTATCTTCGTCATATCGCACTGCTATATTTCTGTCAATACTATTACATAACCAGTTTATGTTACATGTTGATCGCTTTCTACTTGATTTACTATAACAGCGTATTTTTGAAATAACATTTCGCTATTAATTCAGTATTTGTTGTAACAGCCTGTCGAAGCAATAATAAAACAGCAGACTTGGACTACAACCATATCTCAAATTCACTTCACATCATAGTTTTATGAACCTCTTTAGTAAAGTTACACAATTAATTTCGCAAACGTTGGTAGCCTGTACGACTATTTCTTTGTTAGTCTTTTGCAACACAGCAGCATGACATGAGCTTCCGATTGCCAAAAAAAAGTTAAGGTAAACCATTTCAAATGAATTATAAATCATTGCTGCACATAAGCGCCTTCACGGTGTCAGTGGTTGTCCTAGCCCAGGGTCGCCAAATTTTAACAAAAGAGTCATTCTGCTTGATTTTCCAGGCGATATGACCGACGAGGAGCCACAAAGCGCTGATACTCTTATATTCTTCATGCGACCTCATATGGGCGTAAGCTAAATTGCACTCAACTTAATTCCAATAGTAATCATAATCACATGCAAAGTTAAATTCCGAGTTTTGTCAAATCCAGAGAGAGCCACTTCAGAGGCGCTAAAGAACCGCATGTGGCTCCGGAGCAGCAGGTTGCCAAACCCTGCCCTAGCACAAGTCAGCACTGCATGTTCAAAATTACTTGTTGGCTGTTGAACGCAAAAATCAACTGATGCAGCTCATCCTATAAATAATATGTGGCAAGTTTTGAAAAACGGAGACCAATGAACGTCCGGCCGAAGACACACGCTTAGAGAGCCGGACAGTCAAATGGCCACCTGAGTAACAGCAAAATTATATCGCCTTGCATTCCTATTTCGCAGAGCGACATTCCATATGTAATAGGTTCATTCATATAACTTGAGGATTAGTGCATCGTTGTCCATAAGCCTCAAATCATTGCAGCCATCATAATGGAAGCAGTAGTACAACCTTATTGCCGACGTCAAGCAAGATTTCTAACTTGCGATATCGCTGACTTCACGCCATCTCCACACGCGCAGAGTGATATTCCAGGTCATACATTTCGCAAGCGGTGGCTGTTAACTGATATATTCTGAGTCAGGAACCGAGTTTAAGGGGAGAATGGTGGGGTCATGCCCCCCAACTTTTAGACAAGGAGGAATACAATATCTTTTGTTCCCCCCAATATTTTGTGATAAAAATAGTGTGTACAAATTTCGTGGTTCCATTACTGTTGAAAACCTCAGAGCATGAAACCAGTTCATTAGTACATGTTCACAAAGCCGGTGAATAAACGCATGTTCATCAATTTTTTAATTCTACCTTTAATGTACTGTTTGTTTTTTAAAAAATAAGAGAGGTGTTGTGTTTTTTGATCTACGTTGACAAAGAACTCTTCAAATGCTAATACCAGTTTTTTTTAAGGTGTTTTAGGGACCCGATTCGGGTACCTAGAATTTTAAATCGGGTCCCTAGAATCAGAGAAAATTATCATCGGGTCCCCAAATTCAGAAAAAATCGGGTCCCTAGAATCAGAGAAATCGGGTCCCTACAGATCCAAACCGGGTTCCTAACATTTTCCTTAAAAAAAAACTGCTAATACTAAACTTTTGTGTACTTAATAAGGAAGATAATACCTAGTAATCATTGTCAAGTACCAGAACAGTACTATGCAAATTGCCATATAACGCCATGGGCGTAGCCAGGGGGCACCTGGACCACGGTCCCCAAAATATATCATTTCCATAATTGGCCTCCCATTTTTCAAAAGATTGCACTACGGTCGAGTGACACATGGCGACGTCATCCAAACGCAAACAATAATATCATATATGTGTGATATGCACGAGTGCTCTTCAACCTTTTTCGTTATGGTGCACCCTTAAAGATGTTTTGACAAACTCATGCACCCTATTTACTTAAACACTTATACTCATGCACCCTATTTACTGACACTTCCCCGTGTCCCCCACGTAATTGCGCCCATGTCTGTAAGTACCCGGGTCTAAATAAGCAAGTACCCTTATTCAGTAACTCAGCTACATAACTCAATTGATAATGGCTCATAATCTGTTGCTTGTGAATCACAAATAATTATCTAGATCAAAAAATTAGCTTGATACGATGTGATGCTTATGCACCACACTTCAGAATCTGCAGTGTCTCGGTTAAATCCTGAAAGTCATTGGTTGGTTAATGGCTCATTTTTGCTAACAGAAAGTTTTTGCAAAAATTATCTGTTTAGTGTGACAAGTTTATGATGCACCTTTGCGAACCCTTTCTTAGTGGTGCACCCCACGCATATTTTGATGCACCCCAGGGTGCACTGTGCACACCGGTTGAAGAGCGCTGATATACACAACAACATGCATATCACACAAAGTTTTCTAGCAAACTCGGTTCCTGTGCTGAGTACTTATGATTAGGGTTTAAGCTTAGGGTTAGGGTTGGGATTTGGCTTTAGAGTTAGAGTTAGGGTTCAGGGTTAGAAAAAGAAAACTGATTGACGTCTAAGACCACGACTGAGTCAAACATTTTTTAGTGGTTGCATATTCCCAAAATGTCGCTTATTGTGGACTATCTGACGTCTAACCAGAATGCAGAATTTTATTTTCGCAACAGACATCATAAACTTCATCGCCAAAGTTTATTCCATGGGTCTGAGAAGCGGAATAACTGACATGCAGAAATAGGACAAAAATTTCGCAGAGGTCAGAAATTTCGCTCGACACCAGACAATGTTTTTTAAAGCTGTTTTGAGTGACCGAAACGGTCGTTCAAATTTTTCCAACGTTATCGCAAAACACAGTAGAACTTCACTGCATAACAACCACCAAAATACACTAAAACCTCGCTTTATGACTATCTCGGTACGCAGATAAAATAGTTGCGGTCTCTCAAAATGTCTTAACGATCACCAAAAAGTCAAACCTCAAAAAAACCTGGTACCGGAGAGAACGTGTACTTCCGCGATGGGCGCAAGAAGCCGTCTGCCTTAATTTTGTGCCGTCGAGCTCGTTAACTCCAATGTTGGAAATAGTTGTTTTAAATACCTTCAGTGAGTGATTGACCAAGTCATGGGAAGCATCTTGCAAATGCATTACTGCTGAATTTGAATAACTACGTATTGGGAATTCCCCACGAGTCATGATGAAGGCGGTAGAGCCCCAAAGCCTTGCCCGAAGCCCCACGAATAGCCGCCAATGCAGTGCTATACTTGTTTACAGCGCAATAGGCGTCCTGTCAGATCAGAAGACATTATTGGTTAAGTCTGCTTCAAACATACGGCAAAAGTGTCGTTACTGAATGGCTGAGACCCCAACATATTTTATGCTGAGATGAATTTGTTTATCACGAAACCACCCCCACAAGCAAAAGATACTAACACGGGCACTTTCACGGCAACCTTGATGTGCAAAAGTTGACAGATACAGTTACCAGAAGGTAGTTTGGTATCATTTCACCTGATGCTGACTTACAACAGAAAATTTCCTGGTAATAGCCTGCAGGTAAAAGTCATTCACTTCTTGGATAATGTCATGTGCTGCAAGCAAACCGTGTTGCTCAAGTCGTGACTAAAGAATTTAATTGCCAATAAACGAGCGCTTGGCATAGACCTAGCGATGCCGCTGTTAATGGTCGGGCGGTTTATATTTAGCCATTACAGAAAAACAAAACAAATAAATATATTTTTCTGTAGGGGCAACTTTCAAGATAAAAGTAAATTGCATTTCACCAAAATAGCTGTTGCCACACAGAAAACCAAGTTACTTTTCTTTGCACTAAATTCTAGGTCCTAGTGACTAGAACCTAATATTCGCTTCATCAAGGATTACTAGGCCTCTTCATCTCGCAAAATGAGCGTGTAAATGTTTACGTAAAGAAAGTAGAACGCCTCTTAGGCCATGACATACAAAGGCGATGATCAGTGAAAGCATGAGACTGACTTCCGAGACAAGCAATTTGCAACACGCCAGCGCTGACCAAAGTCCAGGTTGTCTACCTCTGGCTCCATGTACGGCGGTGGTCAATCAAGCGCAGGCGACAACGTCATCAGCCTTCCTGCCATGAGTTTAAACCTCAAATGTTTTAATGTGTGTCGTATCACGCGCAACTGCTAGCTACCTGCTGCCGCAAACCTGTACAGCAGCAACATTCTCGTAAAGGACTTTCCCACAGTTTTTACCGCATCAAAGCAGCCTGCTGCTGGGGCTTACAGACATGTATGTTAACCAATCTTGTTCTGTGCCAACAGTC
>Ga0210059_1009840_pt1 | contig 14848 bp, 7 predicted proteins | sample Ectturendosymbi2_FD_188042 | JGI IMG/M metagenome (GOLD analysis project Ga0210059, IMG submission 188042) | Ecteinascidia turbinata endosymbiont from Florida, USA - Sample 2 (SPAdes) (version 2) | ecosystem: Host-associated > Tunicates > Ascidians > Unclassified | place: Key West, Florida...
GATGGGAAACCGACAGGGCGGGCCTGGCAAAGTGGGGCAAAAGGCCTCTACTCGAGTAAAATGTAACATCTGACTCACTGGTTTTATTCGAGCGATGCAGCATCAGTGACACTTTTTCCTTTCTTGCTATTCCACGTGACAGAAAATCACCAGGATCGCCGCCACGAGCAATCCAGTCAGTCCCCGTCGCCACGGGGGGCATAGCCCCCCCAAACAAAGCTTCAAGCCCCCCCAAACTGAAACACTATAAATCAGTTGAGATTTTGGCAATTTTTAGAGTGTCAATGCCCTCGCAGCAACGCAAAGCCGCCCTGTTGAAAATTTCTGGCGACAGTTCTGAATCCAGTGTGCTTCAAACGCTCACTTTGAGGTTAAGTGTGTTCACAGTTTTAAAGATTAGAAGAAATTATGCATCAGCGCTCACCTGCTGTTACAATTTCTGTTCCAGCTTGTTTGTTTTACCGGCCAATTGCATTTTCGCGTCATGTGAAGATTTTTATTCCATTCACTGCAGCAAACAATGTTTTTTTTGCATCACAAACCACACAGTGACAATGGAGCAACACGCGTTTGTTCAAAAGAATGCAAAGCTGGTTCTCAATTCGGAGTTGGGCAACCAACGGACAGAGTTACATTAAACGATCTCCAGCATTTGCTTCTCGAAAAAACAACAAACCCGCGCCCCGCGTTCTGGGCGTCGGAAGGATTTTTTCCAAGAGGGGGCCCATAGCGGGTATTTTCAGGGGGGGGGGCAACAATGATGAAATATCATTTTACCAACTCGATACCAATAGAAAAAATTTTTTTTTACTAAAACATTAACAGGAAATCATCAAATTTCAAAAGAGGGAGAAAACGCTCTGCATCCCTATTCCAACAATGAAGACCAGAAGAAATTTCAAGCAGCACTTGACGAACACAGGTGAAAAAATGTACTGGTTCTGGCAACTGACCCCGCGCAAGACTCCATGACGCAAGACAGACTGCGATAAAGTCACGCGCGCATAGTCGGGTTAACAGCACTTTGTGGATACAACAGAAGCAACTTCTCAGAAGTTTAAATAGTTCTACGCACGGTTTACTACAGCTAAATGAACCGCTGATGCTCCGCCGAGCAAAGTGGAACTTCCTTCTGCACCGAGGCGGAAATGACGTTTCGAGACAAAAAGGTCAAAAGAAAGGAACGTGGTGATGACGACACAATACAGAAATTCACGTGCGATGGTGCAACTTCACACTTTGAATGAGTTTACAGGTTAAAATTAGAAAAATTTCTAAGGAGTTGGCAGACGGCAAGAATTAATTTGTGATGGCAAAAAAAGGAGACTGGGGTCCAACAAACTCAAAGTTGAACATTTTATAGAAATTGTGATAAGCAATTGGTTTCTTAGTATACGGCTGGGATTCACACAGGACTTTCCAAGAAGTTTCAGTTAACTTCCCGATTTACACTCAGTGTCGTTGTGAACTGCTCTCATCGAGCTGTGGACGCGTTTTCGACTCTACCAACTGGTTGGATGCAACATGCGATAACGAACACAGAGCAGTTTGCAAGTGAGTAGTTCGATAATTCAAAGCGACATGAGAGAAGCCAAACAGCTGCAACCATTTCCACTAAGAAACGACTCGTTTTTTTCAACTTCAGCTCGATTGTAATATAACACGCCCTACCGAAGCTGAGACAAAAAATAATAATAATAAAACATAGAGAAGTTCTTTTTTTCTGCGACAAAAATAAACAAGTACGCCGAATTCATTTTCCTTCGATTCAAGACTTTGAAGCAACGGCAGCAAGGGTTTCAGCCTCCTGTGCAGTTGGACTTGATCTTGACAGACGTGAATGGCAGCAAAGCGAAACGATTGGCAGGTTTCTGTTGTGCTATACTTTGTTTTATCGTCATCATTTCAGCTATGAAAAGCTGCTTGCCAGTCCTGTATGGTGATTTCCACCAGATGTTGAACATGGTTCCGACGCCAACGAGACGAGAGTTACAAACCCTCGGGCTGAAGAACCGGCAGGGACTGGACGATCACTCTGGCGCTGCCTTCAGTTGACTCGACCGGCATGATGTGAGTCGACATCTGCAGTTCGGCCAGTGTTGCGCTTGTCTACAAGCAATAAAGAAATGCTTAGTGCAGGTTTTTTTAAGGAAAGTGTTAGGAACCCGGTTTGGGTCTGTAGGGGGATCCGATTTCTCTGATTCTAGGGACCCGATTTTTGCACGTAGTTTATACCCAGGCGAACACGCTGCAGTTCGAAGCGCTTCGGCATGCGTGCTCATTATACGATTAGTAATTGCTACACGCACCGTAACATGCACACAAGGCTGGTCGACGAGTAAGGAGAATCGCATCAAGACCAAGTCTTGCGATGCGCAACTTTTTGAGCTGGTGATCAAAACAAGTCAAACGACAAACCGATCATTCCGAGCTCGAACGCTCAAAACCTTCACCCACGACTCACTTGTTGCGATTGGCTCTCCGCAGTGACACAAGCTGGACACACACGCGCAGGGAGGTACACCGATCCACCTGAACAACATAACATTGTAGAGTTGAGATGGAGCATTGTCCGAGTCACTGAGTTTATTAGGCTCGCGAGGATACGTGTAGACTGTGAAGCTCATCCCGAAAATTACGCTGGATCTTAATAAGCAGCGTTTCCTGTTTACGAGTTTTGAAAACGAGTCGACCGAAGAAACAAATCGAGTTAGACTCTGCGCGTGAATTGTTCCTTTCAATACAACGCCCACCGTCGCCGTATTCCGGTATTTGCGCATACGCCGCAGTGGGGGACAGGAGCACAGCGGCCGCTTCGCTGTCTTGAGGTTCGGGCGTGTTGACCTGCAAAGGGGGAAAGACAAAGCATTCAGCAAGTGCGGATAGGAACGCTGCAGAACAACTGCACGGCACTTTGCAAGAAGAAAAAAGACAATAGCGTTACGATAAAAAGGTAAAAATCGACAATTTCAATCTGTACCGACGAGAGTTGAGCTTTTATCGCATCAGACGCAGCAACAACGATAGGGGTTGTCATAGTGGAAGCGGCAACGTCACTTCCGCTCAACTCGTTTGACGGGTCGTTCGCACGCATCGAGCCTTCTGGGAGGGGTGAGTTCATAACAGGCCGACATGCTGCGTCACTGTCACACTGCGCTGCACTCGCGAGAAGTCTACGCTTCGGCGTGGTGATCGTCAGCGTGACCGGTTTTCCGCTGCTGGGAAGACTGGGCATGCCGTTGACTGGGAAATAAACAGAGGAAGCGTTACCACGTGGCAACGAGCAAAGGCAACCGGCCAGAAGGAGAAACGTGGCCTGCCAACATTGCTGGCCGCAATCGGGAATCATTCAACCAACGCTGCATCGATCGCCAGGCAGAACCTGCTCGCAAGACAAAACGTAAAGTGGATCTCAGGGTTTTCTTTAAAGCCACCAACTCCAACAACACTGAAAAGTTCTAGTAAGAAATTACTAGATTTTTAATGTACAACAGTGCATATGTAAGTGTTGTTTACACGGACCAAGTTTTCATCCTCATAATCGTTTCTTTGCGCACGAATAAAACTCTTCAGGATTATATGATCTCACACGAAGTTAACCAGTCCTGACATAGCTGACGGTAAGAGATACTGGGATCTCGGTTAAAAACAACAAAATAACGCGACGCACAGCTTTATTGATTTGCCATCTAAGATTTAACAGTGTTATTGGTAACGAATCAAACCTGAGTCAAGAAACTGTTCAGCAACAGGTGACGAAACAAGGCAAAGCATAATTCAAAATCCACAAGCAAGTTTCATGGAGAAAATTAAAGCATCAGGCAAATGTGCGGCTTTAACTACACCATTGAGAGGAAACATACGACCTCATGCGACACAGGTAAATGACATAAAATTTGAGGATAGTATGGAAAGTAAGGATCCTACTTTTACTTCGACTGCATCGTTTCGGCGGAGCCCGTGGCAAAGAATTGACCGCCTCCGGATGCTTGTGAGCAACGTGGCTTTTGAGCAGAATCATGGTCCGGCCTTTGTAATCGCAATGCGAGCAGGAGAAGGGTTTGACTGACCTGCCGAGATCAGCAAATAACTTTTTGACAAGCTGGCTTGCTTAAGAGGAGAGAGCAGCCAAATGAACAACACTTGTACATCCTGGAGACTCATGGAATGACGTTTGCCATTCCGCAAATACGGAATAGATTAGTTTAATCATGATCGGTCAAGCGTAGCAAGAAAATACTGAACAGCTGGAGAGCAAACGAATGAGCGAATGACACAGTTACTGGCATTTCACACTTTGTCTCTGTCGTTTGAAAACATTGCTCACGGTTTAGTGATTCTCTTTTATTAAAAAATACAAAAAAAAACAGATGCACTCGCTCTTCTAACCTTCCTGAATCGCTGAGGCCATCTGGTGCAAGTAAATTCAGTTCCAGTTTTATAGTCCACGTAAAAGTGGGAAGCGGAATTTTAACGCAGTAAGGACATTAATGGCAACCCAGAGTGGAAACGTACCGTATAAAAGATGTGACGGTGACACATAGCAATGGCATTGTCATTAAATAAGAGGCTAGCCGTATAAGCAATTTGCGTTGTTATATCTTACAACGATATCCGATAGGGACTCCTTTGACTGCCTCTTACTTTTTTAACTTCCTTAAACCAAGTTCTTTCAAATTTCTCTACATTTTTCAAAAGTTTATTTACATTGAACTGCAGTGTTTTCTCATTTCTCTACTTTGAATTTAATATTTGACATGCTCCAGACCATGTAGCCGTCTTTCTAAATCACTCCTCTCGGTACATGCGAAGACACTGCCCATATCCACGCAACACTCACGAGTGAGTAGCGAGATGAATCCTCATCGTAGGCGCGCGCTTCGTCATGTAAGGGCAGGAGGGACAGAGGTGGACGTTTTCCTGGGGGTGCTCAAGCTGCAAATGCTCGTGCATCGCGAGCCGCTCGGGCAAATCCAGTGAACAAATCTGCGATGCGAAGGTCTCGACAATGATACGACCTGTTATTGGCTTGAAGCACAGATACTGATGCAGTGTTTCTCAAAGTGGGCGGAATCGCCCCCTTGGGGGCGATTTTGATGAGCAAGGGGGCGAAAAAATCAAAGGGAGTGATAGGGGGGAGAAAAATCACCAAGGGGGTGAAAATGCTTAATCACTAATCGATCACAGAGTTAACTTCAGCATCGTACTATTATGACTTGTTAGTTCCTTGCAAATTTTAATTTACTATGATAATCGTTGGAGGTTGTTGCTAAAGCAACTTATCTTTTGAATTTTTACTCTGGATCGTGTATGTGCCCGGCTACAGTTTGGATTATTTCAGGGTTGCGGAGCTGTCGTAAAAATGTCACAGCTCCGGCGCTCTTCTTTTCATGAACATGGCTCCAGCTCCGGAGCTCTTGGTTTTCATGAGTGTGGCTTCAGCTCCGGAGCTCTCTTTTTTCATGGCTCAGACTCCAGCTCTGGCTTCTGTTCGTTTTCACACATCAATATTTCAATTGTCTCAGTGTGCCTCAAGTTGAATGGAAAATGAATTAAATCAAGTACACAAAATCAGGAGAATATACCAAACCTTTTTGAGTAATTTAATCTAATAGTTTTTTACAAGCAGCGCTGCTACCATGAGGAAATCAGTGAAAAAATACCAATCACAGGTTCAGACGATTCAGAGGACAGTTCCTAGCAGAAACACAACTCAAGCTAACCGTAATATAAACAATTTCTGGAAATGCAGTCTCTGGTTTTGCATTCAATGCCTGAGTACCTTTTGTTATTTCTTACAACAGAATCAAGAAAATGGCTGTTTGGAAAACTGCATTTGTGTCCGAGCATTTAAACGCAGACCAGTCCCAATTGACCAAGTGTTATGCACTCGTATGCTTTGCCTGTTGCAGTCTTGACAATTCCAGCTAGCAGCGCTCCCCATGCAAGCCATACAAAGAGCGCAAAACACAGAAGAGTCGACTCTCATGTGTTCTTTCAAATACGCACACATTAGCATTAACCCACACGCGAAGATGTGTTTAAAAGCCCTTTGTTCAAAGAAATAGTATGACTTCTAGCAAAAAATTCACATTTGGTTTTTGCTGAACACTTCTGATTTCTTATCTTTTGCACTCATAATAAGCAGTGATGAATCGCAAAGTAAAGTACAGTTTAACACGCTAAGATCATAGGAGAAAATAAGACTGATGTTTACCGTGCTGAAAACAGATTTTTTTCCAAAGATGAAAACTTCAAGAAAAGTCCACGTTTGTTTTCATTGATTTTTACACCCTCCTGATAATGTACTGCTATGCAAAGCAGTGCCAGTTCGCTACCAATTATTTATAACTTTCATGTTATGCTACGGCTTGTAAATGTAACGTTTCCTAGTGAAGTTCGTCAGTAATCTAGTAGTTTTTTAAGGTGTTTTAGGGACCCAAATCGGCTCCCTAGAATCACAGAAAATTAACATCGGGTCCATAGAATCATTGAAAATCGGGTCCCTACAGGTCCACACCGGGTACCTAACATTTTCCTTAAAAAAACCTGAATCTAGCAAAACTTGATAGCAAGCCTTGTGGTTTCTTATAAAAATTCCTACTTTACAATGACATGCCGTGCATTTCATGCTTAAATCTGCAATGGTATCATAACTTTAAACATACTCCCTGCTAACAGCATGACTACACAGCTACAAAAGCTATGGATATTTTATTATATACCTACTCATTATATCTCTGTTCTTAGATCGCAACACTACTATAACTCCGGCTGCGGTCGTCAATTTTCAACTAATTCCTGATCCGGCTCCTGAATTTTAATATGAGCTCCGGCTCCGCAGCTCTGGATTAATTTCACAAGAATTCTGAACGTAATATTAGCGTCGTAATATAATTGCTTAGTTCAAGTTCAGCTTTCAAATGGTTTCGTTCAGCTATTTAATACTTTCTTTAAATAAAATTATTTGAATTTACTACCCTGTGCTCGCTTTATCGTGATTGGGGGGCGAAAACGACGTGTCGAGAGTGAAAAGGGGGCGATGGAATAAAAAAGTTTGAGAAACACTATACTGATGCACAATGACACTGAAACGATTCTCAAGGTTTCGGCTTACGATTACAGTTGCTTGGAATAGTACAAACTAGTCCCGCCGCCACGAGGGGCTTAGCTCCCCCAAGTTGAAATATGAAACATTATAAATCAGTGGAATTTTTGTCAAATTTTAATGCCAAGCCGTCCGCCTGTACATACATAAAGCCCCCCTATGGACGACTTCCTGACGACGGTTTTGGTGCAAACACGTGCTCACGGGCGTCGGAAGGGGGGCCGCGCCACCCCTGGACTTTGACATTTTCAGCAAAACAAGGTTGTTTTCTTAGTTTTGAGTGGGAAAAAACAAATTTCACCACTTTTGCCCCCCCCCCTGGAAAAAATTTGGAAAACTCCCTTAGTGCCCCCCAGGAAAAAATCCTTCCGACGCCCATGCACGTGCTTATGATGATCGGAAGCAACTGCAACACAAACAGTGAGAGCAATCATTCAATCACAGGCGCAGCTCAGCATTGAGATTAGCAGTACTACAAATCTTCTATAATATCTTCGATCACGAAACGCCAATAAAGCGCCAGCGCGTATTTCAACGAAAGCAAAGTCAGTATATCAGAAAGATCAGGCCAGCGTCAACACGCACCGGGTTGGCAACCATCGAGACGAGCACTGTACGAAACAAACCGACTTACAATGCATTTGAAATGTGTTTCCTTGATCGCGTGAGTCAAACAGTGCTTCACCAGCGCCTCGCGAAAATTGGTGACGTACGAGCAATCTCGGCAGCGGAACCTCATCTTGTCGTTCGAGATGTGCTTCGCGAGTCGGTGTCGTCGCACGGAAGCGCTAAAGGACGACGTGAAGTCGCACTGGGCGCAGCGGTAGATCTGAGCGAGCGAAACGCAACGTACGCTTTGCTGTCACTGTTTTTATCTTTGTTCTGTGTCAGCCTAAAAAAGCACCATCAAATCGCATCCGATCAGACGAAAGACTCTGGTTGGTCGCAGGATTTGTGCAACAAGTGGAAGCGAAACCCTTGGAGCAGGATTTCAGTTTTGCGCTGGAATAGTCAATGATGGTAAAAGACATAATAGGTCAGGTTTTGTGATTGTGAGGTTACGTTAAACGGAGTGAAGAAGCGAAAATCAGGAAAATGGCAATAAAATTTTATTATGAACACAAGGCCATGGTCAACATTCCCAGACCCTCAAAAAGTCACACGAGAATATCATAAAACGCTTGTACCGCCGACCCGATTCTTCGGGAGCCAGACATAACCGTTCGTCGCCACAGTTTAAAGAGCTTACTGAGAGAAACGGATCTAACCTTCATGTGGTGCATCGCTCGGTGAACATCCCATTCGTTCTGGCTCGTTGTTACAAAGCGGCATTGCCTGCACACCAATTCTCCCGGCTTACAGTGCTTCGTTACGAGATGCTGCAAACACAGACAAGTTCCTTTATCTTCATTTGTTTGAAGGATGTTAGCGTCAGTACAAAGACCAATGTGTGCCTTATGCCAGGGCCAAACGGAATGCTTGTGCTTACGAAACGGCAGGGAAGGTCACGTGAGATCGGCGAAGCGATTCATAAACTTTGCAACCAAACTTTGCAAAACACTTTACCACACAGAGCTACCGCGACCCTGAAGACCTTGCCTTCCTTCGCGGTTGGTCAGAAAATACGAGTTCAAAGCAAATTTGTGGTGAAATGTACGTATATAGGAATAGGACATTTGAAATTAAAGATGCACTTGATAACTTTCAAGAAGTACATCAAACAAAAAGTTGTAAACACATGTCGCTTTCCACATCTGGTTTCAAAATCATCACGGCGTCTGGCACATTCAATTCAAAAGCACGAAGAAGCACAATATTAACGTTTTTTTAAAAGCTGGCCAAACACGAAATGGTCGACTTTAGTGGGTATTTATTGGACAGGAAAATCGTCATTTGACACAAAATAATGTAACCCGTGGGATATGTGAGACTAATTTTAAAGCACGAGTGATTAAAGCTGGTACCTGTTTCAAATTCCGATGGTCCTTGGTGCTGAAGTCGCAGCCCTCGCGCGTGCACTTGTATGGACGCACGCCAGTGTGCATGTTCGAATGCTTGCGCAAGTGGTGGCGCAACCTGGGAAGCAAGACTCAGGTTCACCATCAAACTCAGGACTTGGTGTGTTGGGGCGACACACAAAAAGACTTTAATACAGGCCAGCCGCTGGCACGTAACTTGCACGGACAGGCAATGCCAAATGACAAGGATCCGCATGCAAATTTCGCACAGCAGCGCAGTGGTTGTTGGAGCATTTCTTCCCAATTGACTTTTGAGAGTCTCAAAGCTAAGTTTACGTGGAGTATATTCCAGACAATTTTCCGACATAGTACAATTCAATAAAAAGAAGCTTGAGCTTGCATCAGAAGAATAGTCTCAGTTTATTCTACACGTTTCTGTTACCATAGATTCAAACAGGGGAGCAACTGGGAATTCCCCAACCCCGCAATTTTCAAAAGCATTGCCCAAGTAAGTTTTTGGTTGTTAAGCACAAGTTGCAATAATTTAGCCTCCCGAAATTTTCAGCTGGTTGCGCCCTGGCCATACGTATGAAATGTTCAGAGACGCTTTTAAAAGAAACACACTCACTGAAGTTGAGTGTCGCGTGGCTTAACTAGAAAAATATATTCGATGTCCTCAGCTGAAACTGAATCAATGTAAATTTGGTTCTGAGCGAATAAGCGATACTGGTAATGCTTTGCAGAAGTAACGCCGCAAGCCAAACTATTAGGTATATGTACGCAACACAGCAACATTTTACTTTATTAATTTGTTTTTTACGCCGCAGTGAGCCACAAAATACAACGACAACGTCAAGAAACAGTTTGCGAGGTTGAATACGCAGTGGAATTTCTTTCAAACCTAAAACGCAACCAGCAAAATAATAAATACGTAACGTCGTACTTGGCGACGTAGTTGCATTGGTCGCACACGAAGCACTTGTCGTTCGGATGAACGGCTTTCATGTGCGCGAAGAGCAGTTCTTTCGTTGCGAATTTGCCTTCCTCCGATTCGGGGGGGCAGTATTTGCACGACAAGCGACGAAGATGCCTTTTTTCCGTGTGATCATCCAAGTCGAGCTGAAAAGATGGTGAGCTACGGGGAAAGGCCCAAGTGGTTTGGAACACAAATCACACCGCGACGACGTCACACGATTCTGATCACAATGCCAGGCAACAAGAAGTTAAAAGGCGCAATCAGAGCAAGCATATAAAAGGTGCCATAGATCTCCGCCAAGATGGTGCCGGTAGCGGCTGTAAGCGGGAGGCAAGACGACGAACCAGCTGCCACAATGCCAGTTTCGAGTTTTTTTGGCACATGGAAGTTGCTGAACGCGAAGTTCAGTTCACCTGCTGAGAGTTCAATCATAAGTTGGGTGTAGGAATGGAGTGAGACAATCGGAGCAGACGAATGAAGCCGCGTAAATATTTTCACGCTGCGTAACAAATATGAATTGAGGAGGCCCGCTAATAATGTAACAGAAACGTCTTGATGATGAAGTGAAAGTGACTAAAATTACGCCGTTGTTTTTTGCAGGAATTAAAGGAAATAACCTGGTTGTCGCACTTGAAATTGCAAACGTTGCACGCGAAGTTGTGGCCGTGCTCCGACATCTTGTGCTGCACGAGCAGGTACTTGGACGGGGCGCTGAAGCCGCACTGGTCGCACAAGTTGCTTCCTCCGAGGTGAAAAAAGCGCCTGGGAAATAAGAAAATCAGAGATTGTGCGAGTCGCTATGTTTTTGCGATGAAATTTGAAGCTTTTGAAAAGTCCCATCATTAAAAAAACTCTGCTCTGTCAGTTTTTTTGCACGAAGCTATGACTTCGGCTATACTCTAAATACTCTGTTGGTCAAAACGAGATCTTACGCACATTGCCTGCTTTCTTAGCCAGGCTGTAACCCGCTTCGGCAGATAGAACTTTTTTAGTTTATGTTAAATCGACACGAAAGCCATATTTTTATCGCTTTCCAAATCCAAAGATAACCCGACATAGCTTTTACAGCACTGACATGCTGCTTCTAACAACAGCCAACACATTATGAAACTCTGCTTAGCTCATTATGTGTAGCCAAAGGTTTTATATACTCTTATTTTCTTAAAACTGGTTCAACTTCGCGTCCTTTCTTTCGTAAAACTATGCAACGTCGCTACAGAGATAGTGAATCAATTTCAAGACCTTGCAATGGCAGAACTTTTCAAAACATGTTGAAACACAAGATAGATTATGCGCGGCTGCGGGATTCGCGTCCGTCACAATCGCACAACACGAGTAACGAGCTTGCTTACTTGTGACTGTAAAGAGACGATGAACTGGCGAAGCGCATCGGACACATGTCGCAAGAATATTTGTGTGAATCGTTGTGAATCTAAAATGTATTTCCAGCTTTTCAACCGAAAAGAAACGATAGAAGCTAGAGTCAAAGGTATTTGTGGTTTGGCAAATTACCACGATTCGACAGCGTGGGCTTTTGGAACTGTCACAACCAGCCCAGTTTAAGTCCGAATGAACCGAAGTTCCCACCTCAGCCATTCAACCGCAGAGGTGCAAGAAATTTAATTGCCGTACTTATTGCCTGATCAGCATTTCCGAGATGAGCATCTTGAGTTCTGACATGACAAATTCGTAAAACGTACTGTTCAGAAACGAAAAAACTCGCCAGCAGAGTCGCAAAATAGCGAAAAGTTGACAGGACCGATGAGCACCCGAGCTAAAGAAGCAACACAACACTACACATAAGCTGACAGATAGGGAGACGCGCTACCTGCATGTGCAGCTGCACCTTGTGCCACATGGAATTGCAGTAATCGCACATGACGCATTTGAAAGTGTTGCCGTAGTGCGAGTGGAAGTGGACCTGCAGTTCTTCGTCTGTGTCGAAGCTGCACGCAGAGGATATTTGTTGCGATAGCTGATGGTTTGGTTGCGATAAACGATAGTCAGAGAAACATCAACAGAACTATGCTTACGAATTGTTTTGTTTTTGTTTTTTCTTCAACAAACTGGCTACATCGAGCCAATTTGCATCGGGCTGTTATAAAAGCAAACTAAACTTGACTTGCGCGCTTACATAGTCATTAAGCAACGTTAAGCCTGATCACGAAGAAGACATGAACCTTTTCTTGGCTGATGCCCTTCTATCAACCACTCGATTACACTCGCTTCGTTCTTTCTAGTTCAGTAATTTTATCTGGAGACTGATTTCAGTCAACCAAAACATGTTCATTGATACTGCAAATTATTTGACATCGACTGCAAACGTAAGCAAGCACCAATTCACTGCAAAGACATCCGTTGCAAATGAACGTGCGTTGGATCAAGTAGGTGCACAAGGCAAAGATAGGGAAAAAATGCCGGCCAACAAACTTTTGAGTTGCGTCTTTTTCTCAAAAAAACTGCCACTCACCTCAAGCAGCATTTGGAGCACACCTTCAAGTTACGCTTGTGGATCTTTTTGTTGTGATATTCGAGCGACGACTTTCGCTTGTAAGTCATCAAACAATGCGCGCATGAATACACCGGCTCGGGGTTTGTCTCCGCACAAGCGCTAGTCTTCGGTACTTTTTCTGCGAAAACATTGCACGTTTCACAGCGACTCAGACCTGTTGAAGCGAGTCCAGCAAAACCTCTCCGAACTTGTTACAGCAAAACACTCTCAAAATCTACCTCAACTAGCAACTGGAAAACAGTTGGTTATCGTGACTGTTCTACCAACATAAGGTGACAATTATAAGTCAACCACCAGCGTACTCTGTCGGACAAACTGCTGCAACATCAATCTATCGCTGAAATACAAGCTTACTGATCAAATGTACAGGGCGATTTGGAAAACAACGGAAAACGTGGAGATAGTAGCAAACAGGCGCACATGTCATAACCAGCAATCAGAAGCACATGTTCATGAAGGTTGCATGATGCTGCACAAGACTTGCATGATGCTGCACAGCCGCTCGTATGTATCAACCAGGGATGTGTCAACCAGGGATCGGGTCCCTACAGGTCCATACCGGGTACCTAACATTTTCCTTAAAAAATACCCTGATATCATATAGTACTCACATTATACTATTCACTTCACAAACAATCAGTGTTGCCAACCTTGCGGTTGTCCCGCGAATTCGGGCTTGTTTTTTGTGGAGGTGCGTTTTTTAAGGCTTGCGGGTTGCTTGTTCCTGAGCTTGTTTTAATTGAAATTTGCTTGTTTTTGGCAGATCTCTTTTGCGGATTGCCTTTTTTTCGTATTTTATGGCACTTTTGCTGTTTCAATTTACTGCTTACGGCATATTGGGCGTGTTTTTATGAAAATTTGCTCATTTTCAACTTGTTTTTTTCGGATTTGCCTCCCTACTTTTTTATTTGATTTTCTTGCTGATTTTTCGTTTTGTTGAATTTTCCTGCCAACGCATGTTGGGCTTGTTTTACGGTTTAATTACCAATTTTTGGCTTGTTTTTCAAATTTACTTGCTTGTTTTTGCAAAATAACCTGGCATCACTGCAAACAATGTTAGGCAAAGTCAAGCGTTTAATTGAGTCATTTTGAGTCAAATCATCCAACTGATCCAAGTTAACGAAACATCGCATGACAGTACGGAGTGAGGCTGCTGCAGGAAAGTCTGTGCGAAGCGGGAAGTTATGTGCAGACGTTATTTGCCCTAATGTCTGAAGACACACACACAAAAAGAAGTTAGTGAGTCTGTCCGCAGATTAACAGAGCTGAAGAGTAAGATATTTCTTTCGATTGGTAACATGCATCGAGCAAACTGCCCCTTCCACCTTCACTAACCATTTTCAAAGCGAACGAACTTGCTGAACAATTATATCAAATCGTGAACTTTAGCAACATAATGTTTCGTGTTAAACATTTTTATGACCAGTTGTCACGTTTTATTTTCTGTAAATACCAATAAATTGCTGAAAAAGTTGAATCCTGATTTTTTCACAACTTTGTGCGAACTTAGCTGGGATGCGAACTTAATTTAGATATTACTGTACAATGTGTTTTCCAACTCAGTCTAAAAAGCTGTCAGATTTTATTAAAGACATAAAAAGTTTGTCCAAAACCTTGCATTCTGGAATTTTGCTCAAAGCATTATTGTTACTTAATAATGTACGACAATCAATACGCTTTGAAGAAACCTCAAACCAGTGGTACTCAATGTGGTCGATATCGACCCCCAGGGGTCAATATATAGTTACGGGGTCGAATGGGGGTCAGTGAATGGCCCTAAGTTCTAAGCATATTTTCGGATTGTGTACTCTTTTATCACGCATTAAGTAAAAAGCACTCAAATTTATTTTGACACATACTTTCCTTGTATTAGTAACTGTTGGGCTAGGCAACGGGTCTACAGAAAACTGTATGCTTTAACTGGGGGTCAACGTGCACAAAAGTTTGAGAACCACTACCTTAAACGGTATGCTATGCAATTTAGCTTGATATTTGTTACGCTAAGGTCAGGTTGTTGTAAGTGCTGTTTGTATTGATATGTGTTGAAGACAGTTTTCTAGGTTGTGTTTTTTGTAAGAGCAGAGTAGCAGTACCGTGCTGACAGATACTAACTTATGCGACCGTTTTAACTAGTAATGTGCCCTTGTAAATCGTAAGCTGCTGGTTTTGACAGTCATGCTTGTCAGCAAGTTCATAGATGAGATAGAGTCCAGGCTCTGTTGGAAGCGGAAGCGATGGGTGTGGAAGCGGAAGCGGTTGACGAAATAACCGCTTCCACATCCCTGGTATCAACA